>Ga0334900_1000954_pt1 | contig 35882 bp, 31 predicted proteins | sample GraSluR3_MG_2_FD_207231 | JGI IMG/M metagenome (GOLD analysis project Ga0334900, IMG submission 207231) | Sludge microbial communities from methane-producing bioreactor in Wageningen University, Netherlands - Granular Sludge_31_08-R3 | ecosystem: Engineered > Bioreactor > Anaerobic >... | reverse complement strand
AAAAGTGGGAGGGAAATGTTAAATGAATGAAATCATCGGAAGATGCATAGGAGAAACATCACTGGTTGATGTGAGTTTCATTTCCAAGGAAATGCCCCGGATGGGGGAATATGTTTCTCTGGAATACGATGGGAAAAAGGTTCTGGGAATGATCGAATCTTTGGTAAGAGGCAGTGTCTCCATTAATGATCAAATATATGACCCCCTCACCATAGAGAAAATCAAAGCAATCGAAGGCGATGACCATTATGTGAAAGGAACTGTTAAGATACTGGGTGATATCGATGATGATCTCCGTATCCCACGAACACCTGCACCTCCAGGAACCGAGATAAAAGTTGCTGATTCAGAGGTCTTAAAAGAAATATTTAAAGTTGATAATTATGGTTTAAAGCTTGGAAATCTCATAACTCAAGAAGACGTAGCTCTGGAAGTTGACATTAACAAGATGGTTTCAAGACACTTGGCAGTTCTAGCCATGACTGGTGCCGGGAAATCAAATACTGTATCTGTCATTGTAGATGGTCTTTTAGATGTTAATGGGAGTGTTTTGATATTTGACATGCACTCTGAATATGTTAACACTGATTTTGGTGAAGATAAAGTTAATGTGATGAAACCCCAAATCAATCCCCTCTACCTATCATTTGGGGAGATTAAAAAATTATCAAATATTCCCCCTAATGCTTATGTCCAAGAAAGGTACTTTTTAAAAGCTTATAAATTAGCACGGAAAAGTCTCATGCAGGGTTCTGCCACGGGTAAAGATTTCATTGCCTTGATCCAGAGTAAATTGGAAAGTTGGTTACAGGAAGCAGAGGATCCTGATTCTAAATCTGCCTATGCTGCTGATAAAAAATCCATAGCCGATGTTTTAAACAAGTTAGAGCATATGAGGGATAAATACGGGAACATACTCAGTCTAGAAGCAAAAGACATCACTGATAACCTGAAAGTGGGAAAAGCAAACATTCTGGATCTGGGTTCAGTGGATGAATTCGCATCAGATGTAGTGGTAAGCCATATCCTCCGCAATGTTTTAGCCAGTAGAAAAGAGTTTTTAAGAACAGGGAAAGGTCTTGAATTTCCAATATTCCTGATCCTGGAAGAAGCCCATATCTTGGCTCCTCAAAATAGGAAAACAGAATCTAAACTGTGGATAAGCAGGATTGCTAGGGAAGGGCGTAAATTTTCTGTGGGGTTGTGTTTGGTTAGTCAAAGTCCCAAATCACTGGATTCAGATGCCCTGTCACAGGCCAATAATATGATAATTCTACGGTTGGTGGAGCCAACTGATCAGAGTCATGTGCAACGTGCCAGTGAAAGTTTGAGCGATGATCTTATTGCTCAGCTCCCCTCTCTGAATATTGGAGAGGCCATAGTGCTTGGTTTAATGACCAGGATCCCCACTCTGGTTAAGATAGATGAATTTAAGGGGAAAATATCCGGTGGAGACCTTAACATTGTTGATGAGTGGTCGAAATCACATGAAAATCAGAAAACAATTCTCAAAGAGCAAAAAAGAGAGTATGAAGACCTTGGAGGAGATTACTAATGCAATTTGCCCATATAGCTGACACCCACTTGGGGTACAGGCAGTACGGGCTTACTGAGCGTGAAAATGATTTTTTCGAAGTTTTTGATCAGGCTATCAGAGAAATAGTTCAGGAAAGACCTGATTTTGTTATACACTCTGGAGACTTGTTTGAATACTCAAGACCTCCAACCAGGGCTTTACTAACAGTACAAAAAGGAATTTTAAGATTAAAAGAAGAAAAAATTCCCATTTATGCTATAGCTGGTAATCATGACGTTGTGATGCGTAAAAACGCTTTACCACCTCAAATTTTATATAAAGATTTTGGTTTAAAACTCATAAGTCCAAAAAAACCATTCTATTTGGAAGGTGATGTTTTCATTGGTGGAGCACCCTATGCATCCCGATATCATTCCAAACAATTGATTGAAAGACTTCAAAATATTGAAAAAAAATCATTGGATTATAAAAAAAGGATTCTGGTTCTTCATCAAGGAATAGACCGTTACATGCCCTATGAATATGAAATTAAAATTGGGGACGTGCCGCAAAGTTTCAATTACTGTGCTTTTGGTCATATTCATGAGAGAGTGGTTGATGACTTTGGAGAAGGTAAACTGGCTTATCCAGGTTCCACTGAGATATGGCGCTCCAATGAACTTGAGGGTTATAAAAAAAATGGTAAAGGATTTTACCTAGTTGATGTAAGCGGAGATTTACCTGAAATTCAAAATATTGACCTTGAACTTCCAAGAGAGTTTATAAAAGAGATCATTCCTTATAACCGGCTTGAAGAAGAAATATCACAACTAAAAATCCATGTGGCCCATCTCGCAAAAAAGCCCCTACTTAACCTTACAGTTGAAGGGGGAAACTTCAGCCGGTCCGATCTATATGAAACTTTGAATGAAGCGTTTTCAAACAGCTGCCTCTCGGTAAGGTCTAATTATAAGCCAACAATGATAAATGGCGAAGAAAATATCTTTGAAACTGGGAAAGAAGCCCTTAATATTAATAGAATACTTGAAGACCGTCTTAAAGATTTTAACAATGCAAAAGTATCTGAATTGGGAACTGGACTGCTTAAGAAGTTGTCTGAAGGTGATTTCAAGCTGGCTGAAGACCTGACACAAAATTTCTACGAGGATTCTTATGATTATTGAAAGTCTCCACATAAAGAACTTCAAATCTCACCGGGACACTTATATCGATTTTGATACAGGCATATCCATAATAATGGGTGGTAACGGGGCAGGTAAATCCAGTATACTTGAAGCTATCAGTTTTGCACTTTTTAAACAACATACCAGCAAAAAAATTGACCAACTGATAACTATTGGACAAAAAAGAATGTCTGTGGAAATAAAATTTATTGTAAATGGTAGAAAATACAGTATACTGAGAGAACGCACTAAAACTTCTTCTAAAGCGCTTATGAAGGTAAATGAAGGAGATCAGTTTCATCCATTGGTTTCGGGTGACCGGCAGGTTACCACTGAAGTTCAGGAATTGTTGGAAATGGATGGAGATCTTTTCCTGAATGCAGTTTATGTCAGGCAAGGAGAAATAGCTGATTTGATCGAAAAAACACCCGCAGAAAAAAAGGAGATGATCGGAAGGCTGCTGGGTATTGATTCCCTTGAAAAAGCATGGAAGAACATGAAGATCGTTTTAGATAAGTATAAAGACAAAAAATTAAGATTAGAAGGTAAAATAGAATCTTTTGCAGAATTAAACGAAGAATTAAATTCTAAAAAAGAACAGGAAGATAACTTTAAAATCGAAATAAAAGCGCTTAACCGTGAAATAGAAGAAAAAATAATTGAGACTAAGTTAATCCAAGAAAAAAAGGAGATTCTAGATAAAAGGGGTTTAGAATTTGAGAAAAATCAAACCCTCCTAAATTCCAAAGAACAATTCAGGGAGCAACTTGAAAAAACAAAAAAAGATCTTGATTGGCAGTTAACCGAAATAACACGTAAAGAACAAGAAATAGACAAATTAAAACCTAAATTAAGTAGATTAGAGGTTTTAAAAAGTCTGGAAGAGAAAGGCAAAGAACTGAAAAATCTTAATAAAGACAAAGAAAGACTGATAAACATTTTAAATGACATTGAACGTTTTGAAAAGATTTTAACTGATAATGAACCCTATTACAATGATTATTCTCTCCTAAATAATGATGTCAACAGTTTACAGTATGCCAAGGATCAGTTTGAGGGAAGCAGAGTACTTTCTCAACAGTACACAGCGAGAAAGTTGAAAGTTGAAGCTAAAATGAACGAAGCCCTGGAAAAAACAAGGGATACCCTTGAAAAATCTAACCATATTCTAAACACTCATTTTACTTCCGTTGAAGAACTTGAAACCCACCTATCAACATTTAAACCTCAGTTAGAGGCAAAACTACAAAAAACATCTAAAAATGTTCATGAGATACAGAAAGAATTATCAAACATTCAAATGAAAAATCAAGACCTTGAAAAGCCCATAGACGAATTAGAGCAAGTTAAAGATCGTTGCCCAATTTGTAAATCAACTATAACACCTGAAAAAAGAGATGAACTTATTAACGACTATCAAACAGACATTGAGGCTAATATCATAAGGTCTAATGATTTAAAAGAAAAATTAATTAAAATTGAAGCTCAAAAAGAAAATTTGGATTTACAGCAGTCTAAAATTCAGAGTATAAATCTGGGTATTTTAAAAGAATACTTGAACTCTGTGGAAGAAGATAATAAAGAGATTGAAAGCATCAATTCAAACCTTAAGGAGCTTCAGGAAAAAATAAACATCTTAGAAGGTATTGAAAAAGATATCAAAGATAAAAAATCCCAAATTGAGAGTATCAAAGGAAAATATGAAAATTATATATCTGTAAAAGGTTCTTTAGAATCTTTAGGGGATATTGAAGAACATTCATCTAATTTAAATGAAATAAACACATCCTTAAGAGATTTAAAAAAGAAAATCAGCGCACTTATGGACATTGCAGGCGAGAGTATAGAGAATCTTCCAGAAGAAATAGTTTACCTAGAGGAAATGAATCAAAAATATCAGCGACTGTTAGGTGAACTCACTCAGAAAGATGCTCTTATAAAGAGGCAAAAAGAGAATGAAAAACTCATCCAAGAAACTCTGGAAGAAATCAAAGACATGAATAAAAATATCGTTGATTTAAAGTACAATGAAAAATCTCATGAAAGGGTAAAAAATGAATGGAATTTGAAAAATGAAGAGTTAAACCATTTAACTGGGAAAAAACAGTTGTTAAATGGGCAGTTAGATCAGATTTCCATCTCCATCAAAGAATTAGAAAGTAAAATAGAATCATTCCAAAAATATAAAAAAGAGTTAAATAATCTTAAAGACTTTTTGAAGCTTTTAAACTTTATTAGGGATCTTTATGGGAAAGATGGAGTTCAAAAGGATTTAAGAAATATATCCAGACCACTCATAGAAGAAAAAACCCGTGAATTATTTGAAAGGTTTAATTTTGAATACAGTGACATAAAACTGGATGAAGATTATGATGTGACTATCTATGGTCCCACTGGTGAAAGTAGTCTGGACATGATCAGTGGTGGTGAAAAAATAGCAGTGGCCCTTGCTCTAAGGTTGGGAATCACCCAGGTACTTTCTGGAGGTAATCTGGAACTTATCATGCTGGATGAACCCACCATTCACTTGGATGCTTATCGCCGACAGGAATTGATTGATTTACTTAAAAAAATGTCTATTATCCCCCAGATGGTCATTGTTACTCATGACACTGACTTGGAGGATGCTGCTGATAATATTTTGCGGATCGAAAAAGAGAAAGGCACTTCTTTCCTGGTAGAATCCTGAATAATCCATTATTATACCTTATCGGCAGAATAAACAGTTATATCTAATTCTTTTGCAATAATATCTTTAATTGCAGTTCCGAATGCCTTGAAATGTTCTGTTTGCATATGGATATCAAGAGCTTCTTTACTTTCCCATTTTTCAAACATCAGTAGGACATTCTCATCTTCAGTGCTGGCCAATAATTCGTAACTTATGTTCCCCTGTTCTTGGCGGGTGGATTCAATCACATTCTGGGATTTAGAAATAAGTTCATCCCTTTCACCTGGTTTAGCTGTTATATTAGCTGTTACAATGATCACACTATCATTCCTCCTTTAAATTCTTCTATGATTTAATTCCAGATTTATTTTACTTGTTTTATAAAAAAATGTGATGTATATTACATTAAACTTTTATATTAAGCTTTCAATTTTATACTATTTGAATGAAAATTCTGGGAAAAGATAAAAAAAGAGAATTCATATCCAATATTACATGTGAAGGCTAAAATCCCCTTTTTTAATTCATCAGACCACGGATAGGCCACCATCTACAAAGATGGTTTGTCCGGTTATGTAGGATGAAGCATCCGATGAGAGGAATAATATTGCTCCGTTTAGTTCTCCTTTTTGGGCCGGGCGGTTGAGTGGTACTATGCTGCTGTATGTTTCCAGGAATTTATCAGATTTAAAAAGAGTGTCCGCAGTCATTTCTGATTCAAATAGGCCTGGACCAATAGCATTCACGGTTATTCCATATTTTCCGTAGGAACAGGCCATAGCCATGGTTAAACCTCTAACTGCTGCTTTAGATGTGTTGTAAACGTGACGTATGAAAAAATCATCTTTATCCCCAACTATAGAGTTGATGGAACTGGTGTTTACGATTTTTCCATATTTATTTTCCATCATATGAGGGATAACGTGTTTAGAGACCAGATAGATACCCTTAACGTTTACATCCATTCCTTTGTCCCAATCTTCAACACACAAATCACATACTCCCCCACGAATTGCCACACCTGCATTGTTCAGGAGGATATCTATCTTTCCAAAGTAATCCACCACCTCTTTAATTGCAGTTTCAACACTTTCCTCATCAACCACATCACATTGAACAGCAAGTGCTTTTCGTCCTGTTGATTCAATTTCTTCTGCCAGTGCCTCTAATCTTTCTTTTCTTCTGGCTAAAAGAGCAACATCAGCACCATATTGTGCATAAGCCATTGCTGCGTCTGCTCCAAGACCACCGGAAGCACCGGTTACCACTGCCACTTTTCCATTTAAATCACAATAATTCTCCATTCAATCCCTCCTGTTAGATATCTTCCTGATTGAATCCTTCAAATTGACTCGGTCGAATTCATTTTACATTAATTATCATTATAATATTTAAACATAGCGATTGCTCCGTTTATAATGGTAAAATACAGGTTGAAAATATAAAAAGAGTAAAAAATGAATAGGATTTGAAAAATGAAAAATTAAACCAGTTAATCAAAAAATGATGTTAACTAAGCAAATGGATCAAATTTCCAGCTTTATCAAAGAGTTATAAACTAAAACTCAAATTAGTTTAAGAAGTAAGATACTGATGGAAAGAATGATGATAGGTGGGTGGTGAGAAAATGGTAGTGCCCCCTTGCTTTGAGGTTGAAAATTACCCCGGTACTTCTGGAGACTTAACAGTCTTTTTCAGCCTCTACCGATGAAAAACAGGGATGAGAATCACCCAGGTACTTTCTGGAGGTAGTTTAAAGATTATTATCTTAGATGAACCTACAATTCACCTTGATGCCTATCACAAGCAGGAGTTGGCTGATTTATTTAAGAAGATGTCCATAATTCAAGATGATCATTGCCATTAATGGACTGACCTGGAAGAGGTTAAAGCCAACATTCTATAGGATTGAAAAAGAGAAAAGTAATTTTTTTTGGTAGAATCCTGAATAAATCTTTATTTTATATTCCTTTATATTTTATCAGCAGAATAGATATTTATATCTAATTCTTCAGCTAAAATATCTTTAATAGCCACACCAAATGCTTTAAAGTGTTCAGTTTGCATATGTGACTCTAAAACTTCTGGATTTTCCCATTGTTCCAGCATCAATAAAACGTTTTTATCTTCTGTGCTTGCATATAGCTGATAACTGATACAACCGGGTTCTAAACGAGTGGATTCAATCAGATCTTTTGATTTTTCAATGACGGCATCCCTCTGACCAGGTTTAGCAGTAATGGTTGCTGTTACCATAATCATCATATTCCTCCTTTATTTATCCATAAATGAGATCATCCCATATAAACATAGCGATTGCTCGGTTTGCAATGATCCTCTCAATATCCTAAAATATAAAAAGGTTGAGATCATTTTGAAAAAGATCTTTGAAGGGATCCCAATCCTTTTAGCTTGTTGTAGAACTCTTCCATAGTTTTCTGGAATTTTTCACCTTCAGATGCAGATATCCATTCGAATCTGAACCTTTCTTCATCAATTCCAAATTCAGGAAGCAGGTCTTCAACAAATTTAGCCCGCCTTCGCCACTTATAATTCCCAGCATCATAATGACAGTCTCCAATGTGGCATCCACCTACGAAAACTCCGTCAGCTCCTTCTTTGAATGCTTTTAGTACCATAGACGGATTGATCCTTCCTGAACACATGACCCGTATAATTCTTACATTGGGAGGGTACTGCATCCTTGCTGTTCCAGCAGTGTCTGCTCCCCCGTAACAACACCAGTTACAACAAAATCCAATAATCTTAGGCTCCTTTTCAGACATATTACATCACCTACCATTTTTAGTGAAAAAATTGTTATCACATTACTTATTCCATGAGAAGATTGATACCTCTCTTACCTAATGAAATTGTTTGACATTCATTCTTTTTCAGGGCTGAAGAGCGGTGGTAATTCTTCGCTCATTCCTGCTATGAACCCTGTCTGTTCCCGGTATTTTTTCTGCATCCTATGGTAAATACGGGCCACCGGGATTTCCATAGGACACACATCCTCACACTGCCCACAGTTCACGCAACTGAAACTCATGTGAGAAAGTCTAACTCCCTGGAAAGTGAGGGGATCTGGTGCTGTCTCTCCTGAATCTGAATAGTATTCTCTTTCCAAATCACATTCTCTGCAGTAACACAGGGGACAAACATCCCGACAGGCATAACACTCAATGCACCGGTTCCAATATTCATCCCAGTTTTCCAGGGAAGGATATTCCTCTTCCAAATATTTATTCTGGAATTTCCGGGCCATTTTAATCATAACACCCTCAATTTTCTCCCGGATATTCACAAGCTTTTCAGGTGGGGTTTTAACCTCTAAATATCCATTTTTATGTGCATTTTCAACTATTTCTCTTCCTTTTTCAGTGACTATTTCTATAAATGTCCATCCTGGTTCTGCACCCCAGTTTCCACAGGCTATATCTGCGTTTCGGGGGATCATTAACTCGCATCTTTGACAGTTCACGCGCCTTCCATACCCTTTTTCTTCCAGTTCATCAATTTCTATGGATTTATGACTTCCATCAGCAAGTTCTATGATGAATTTACCCTTGTCGATCTCTTCTTTGACCACATCATCTGGATCAACTTCGTAAAATAATTCTATCATCTTCAGGGCAGTTATGGGTAGAACAGTTCCTCCACAGTTTAAACCGACTTTATAAATTTTATCACTGTCTATTTGGTGCCTTTTTTCCAGTTCCTTAATTGCCATGGCATCACAGGGCTTAACCGCCACAGCCAAGTTCATATCCTGCAGATATTTTCGTATCAGATCTCCGAACATGGTGGGAGCACAGTGTAAAGACCCACAGGTTTGCACTAAATCTTTTGAATCTTCGATAAGAGTGGGGACTCCATCGTAAATATCTTCTCCATGGCTCAGGTTTAAAACTCCATCAACCAGGTTGCTGTCAAGGAGGTATTGAAAAATGGAACTGACAGCTCCACCACATTCTCCCTTCTTTAACAGATCCTCATCTTTGGCTCGGGCGAGTAAATAATTAGAATCCATAAACATCACCTATTATAAGTCTATCTCCATCTTTTCTGCAATTTTCATAATGATTGTGGCATCGTCCATGGCTTCACCCGGTGGAGGAAGTATTTGCTGGACTTTTTGAGTGTTACCAGTTATGTTAGTGAAAGATCCGGTCTTCTCCACCCAACAAGCAGAGGGAAACACAACATCAGATAATAATGCTGTCTGGTTAAGAGTGGTGCTTTGTGTGATTAGAAAATCCACCTTTTTTAGAGTTTCTCCCAGTTGTGATGCCAGATCATCACCCACTATATACAATAAATTCATCCCATTTATCATGGTCTTCAATTCATCCTCACTTAGAGGAGGGAGAATGTTCATGGCTCCCCTGGAGTTGCATTCTTTCATGATGGGGATTATTTTAGAATTAGATTTGGCGGCCATTTGATGGAATTCTTCCAATTCCTCTTTATTGTCTAATTTGCTAACCAATATCAGGGATGATTCATTTAATTTAGTCTGAATTTTTTCGGCTTCATCATCTAAAAATTGCCTAATGGACTCCGTTTGGATGTATTGATCCGAGATCATGCCCGTAGTTGTCTTTTGAGGGTAGTCTATGGTGATTATTTCCGCACCATTCTCTTTGGCTAGGATGATCTTTCTTCCTATTAGAGGATATTCTTTCAAAACGTTTCCTGTTATTAAGATAAACTGGGAGTTTTCCACATCATTGAGATTTCCTGTTTCAAAATCAAAGTTAGGAAAGTTCCCGGCAGGGTATCCAATGTTTTCTGCACCTAATGAAGTGGCGAATTTTTTCAGGATTTCACATTCTTCGTTGGTGCAATTCCCGGAGCCAATGATTCCGATTTCTTCAGGTTCATATGATTTTATCTTGGAAACAGCCAAATTTAGAGATTCATCCCAATTCGACCCCACCAGACTAGTTTTTTTTATATGAGGATTTAACAACCGTTTTTCTTCAGTTATCATCCCGTAGCATTCTCTTCCTTTTTTACAGCTCTTACCTTCGTTTATTGGGTATCTTTTGTAGGGGTAAGTGCCTACTGCTTCCTGTTTTTGGGTTATGAGATTTATTCCACAACCTACACTACAGGAAGGACATATTGTGTGGGTTAATTTCATCAATTCTAACACCTTTATCTTAAATTATTCGTAAAACTATTTATCTTCCGGTTATTTGACATATAGTGCATATTTTTCCTTCAGCATCCTTTATCCAGAGTTATTCTTGGAGTGTTGACCAGATGAGCTTCAGGTACAGGGTCTATTTGAATGCTAATGTCTTTAGTTGCATTTACCATACTTACCAGGGTTTCCATGCCCAGATCTAGAATCAATGAAGATAATTCACCGGATCGTTTCTCCAGATCTACTTTAGGATCTTCACACTCGATTAACCCCTGAATTGCAAAATTAAGGGGTAATTCACCAATAGTTGTCAGAACACAGATATATTCTAAAGTTTTTTCATCAATTTTTACGAAATCAATATTCCAGTTCACATTCAAATCTAAATCACAGTTCTTAGGATTTTTATCAGGCCTAACCATTTTGATTTTATTCACATGTACATTCACATCCTTGCTACTCACAACATTCATTTCTATGTTACCTCCAGTAGTTTCTCCTAGCTCCAGTTATAGCCCATTCCCGACTTATTGAATCTAAACATGTAGGTCATCATATATAAACATACCGAATGCTCTGTTTGTAATTATTAATTATTATAATTTTATAAGTTTATTTATACTATTTACTTTTCTATGCATCATCCTTGCTTTAAATAATTAAAAAATCGTATTTTATATGTTTTATGGGATTCAATTAATTTAAAAAGCCGTAATTCAAAATTAAATGGACCTACATCATCTTTGCTATATTCTTAAATTGAGCGTAGAACAAAAATATTCAAAACGAGCTAATAAAATTTTTTTAAAATTCAAATAAAATTAATTAGTAAAATACTAACTGAACATTGTCGGAACTTGAATTCCATTGTTGTGGGATAAAAATATAACTGGTTTGAATTATGGATAATACGCAACGTATAACTGTTTTTTGAGAATTAGATAAAAAATATTAAAAATTAGAAAATAGGAAGATAATTAGAAAATAGGAAGATTTGCAAATTTTGTGGAATTTACTTTGCAATGCAATCCCAATGATAATCCACATTAGAGATTATTCTTTTTTCTAACGATATTTCAGGCATAGCTACCCACATAATGACTGCTCCCACCATGGAAGTTTGAATAATTGTTGCAAGTTCAGAAGAATCAATATCAGACCTTATTATGCCTTGGGTTACCCCTTCATCAATTGTTTCTTTAATAAAGTTTAACAAGTTATGATAGTACTCGGTATAGTATTCACCTATCACCTCATATTTCTGTACACCTTCCATCAATAGTAGGTGTACCGTTCTATAATCTACCCTTTCAGAACTTTCACCGGATGGTGCGGCTTCGGCAATAGGTACACATTCTCTCCACATGGATAAAATCACGGATTCTAGTTTTTCTTTAGGTGTGCCTTCAGAATTTCTAACATACTCTATGGTGGAATTAAAATAATCAAATATGTATTTTTTTATAACTTCCACCAGTAGAGTATCTTTACTATCAAAGTGATAGTAAAAGCCACCCGTAGTAATGTCTGCTGCTTTTATAATGTCACTTAAAGAAACATCAACAATTCCCTTTTTTAAAAATAGTTTGAAAGTTGTTTCCATGATTCTAGACTTCGTACTCATTATTTCAACTTCTTCTAATTTTTCTCTAAGACTATGACTAATTTGAATTTATAGCTTAACTAAATGAGGATTTAAGAGATTTATCGTCTTGTTGGTTCATTATACAAATCTTACAATAATCCTGAATATGAACTTCAATAGGTCACTCAATAATCTTATGATATATTAAAGTGATTTTAGAAGTTAAAAACTTTTCTTGCAGATGATTTTTGTTAAGTTAATGGTAAACATCTTACACAGATGAAAACTACCACAAACGAACCACGCTCGAAAAGGGAAAAAATAAACGAAAACATAATGATTCCTCAACTATGCAAACTAAAAATGCAATAATGGACTGAAAACCTGAAAAATCCCCACCCTTAACTTATACAATCTAAAAAAAATCCCCAACCCTAACTTATACAATCCTAAAAGTAAAAGTTTATTAGCCCATCTACTGAATAATATAGATATGATTACTATTTACTAAACCCAGTTTGTGATCTTGATTATTCACATTTAACTATTAATCCATTCACATATGGGCGTTAAAAATATAAAATTAGATGAGAATTATGGACACAAAATCTAGAATTTTGGAAACAGCTTTTAAACTTTTTTTAAAAAACGGATTTGCTGATGTTTCACTGAACGAAATAATAAGAGAATCCGACATTACTACTGGTGGATTTTACTATCACTTCGACAGTAAAGAAACACTTCTGGTTGAAGTGATTAAAAAATACATATTTAACTATTTCAGTTCAATACTAGAACAAATTAGAGATTTTGAGGGCACTCCTGAAGAAAAGTTCAAAACTGTGATATTAAATATTGTAGGTGATGATTCCACCATCAATGAGACCACTCAACTGGTGGAAAGTGCTGAAAAAATAGATTACCGAGTTTTACATTTGTTATTGTTTGAAGGCGTCCAAAAATATGATATAATAGCTGAACATTACACAGAATTCTATTATAATCTGTTAGACTTCAACAAAGAAGTACTCAATGAAGGCATATCTCAAGGTGTAATTAGAGATGATATTGACATCACTGAACTTGCATTACTAATCCAAACTGTTATGGTTGGAACAGTTCTTATGTGGATTGGAATACCTGAAATGCCACTGGAAGAAAGAATGGATTTTAATATGCATAATATATGGAATTTCATTGAAAAAAACTCCTCATCCTAATGTTGATCATTATCCAATGTTTGTTCCAGAGCTTTTTAAACCGTTTTACATGTTGAAAGCAAATTAAAAGAAAGTAGCATTGTGCTGAGTTTTTTTATTTAAAGGTCCTCTAAATATTCCTAAATATCTTATTTTAAGATCGAATCCTATTTCTATAATCATTAACCTTTTTAACATTTATATGCTCTCTTTTTAGAATGTTTGATTTATAATATACTTCTAAAATCTTATAAATACCAAGTATACAGATGTATAATCTAATTAACCCCTTATGAAACTTATTCTATGTGAAATAATTAAAATTTCCATCTATCTTTAATTCTTGCAAACAGAGCACTCGGTATGATTTCATTATATTAATCATTGCAAACCGAGCAGTCGGTATGTTTATATATGAGAACTTCTAACTAGCTTTTATAGAATTAGTTGAAGGTAAGGAGGGGAAAAAGATAGAATGTACTAACAATGTCAAAAGTAGGATCAATAGAAGAGCTAAGATGAAAATAAAGCAAAAACAAGTCCCAAAGATCCTATTATTAAGACAGCCCGGGTAAATTGTATTCCAAATTTCCATAACTTATGGAAAGGAACTCAAACGGACTACTTAAAATGATCTTTGGATACAAAATGAAGATAGAAAACTAAATAGAAAACAAAGAACTTAAAGATTTCAAATCAGGTGATAGAGTAATTTGAAGTTTTAATGGTAAAACCCAAATAATTCAAAGAGGGAGGAATGAAAATGGTTGAAGAAAAAATTGCAACAATAACCATTGATGGAAAAAAGCTTTTAGAACATACTCCATCAAATCCAGCCCCATTAGGATTGGTTGCCACTGGACTAACATTAGTTCTACTAAGTTTCACTTACACTGGATTTTTCCCCGTAAATAGCATGATATTAGCTATGGTACTGGCTTTTGGTGGAACTGGATGCCTAATTGTTGGTGTAATGGAAAACAGTAATGGAAATACTTTCGGTACACTCGCATTTGGTGCATTTGGAGGTTTCTGGTTTTCATTTGCAATATTATCTATATTACCACAATTAAATCTGGCATCTGCAGCTAATCCAGCATCACTCACAGCATATTTGTTTATGTGGGGTATTTGGTCTGCAGTAATGTTTATAATAACACTTAAAATAAGTCGTGGATTACAGGCAATATTCCTTTTAATAACCCTACTGTTCTTCATATTAGGAACAGGTGCACTAACCGGAAGTAGTATCATAAATATAATCGGCGGCTACGTAGGGATAATTGTTGGATTATTAGCAATGTACGAGGGATTAGCACAAGTTGTAAATGAAATATGTGAAATGAATCTACCAACTTAGAACATACGCACAAATGATCATGTCAATTACCGCCTCCGAAAAACTATGACATGATGGTGATTCGGGAGTATTTACTTCCGTTATCATCTTTTTCGGTGATTTAAAGATTTGATAATAGCTTATTCCTGAACAAAAAGAACAATAAAATTTATTGTTCTATAAATGTTCTGACAATTAGTTAAATTTGGATAAAAAAGGTTTAAAAACTTATTTAAGCCAATTCCAACTGAATAAGCAACATATATAAACACTACATACAGATGAGTCGGTATGATCTAACAAGATTAATCATGCCAAACAGAACATTCGGTATGTTTATATATGAGGACCAATATTAGAATATACAACAGCATACCAGACAGATGAGTCTGTCTAGACAGATAAGTCTGTATGATCTAACAAGATTAATCATACCAAACAGACTCATCGGTATGTTAGGTAAGAAGGAACAATACCCCATAGTTGGTAAATCCCAAGAATATAAAAACCAAGAGGTGAAAAAATGAAAGGATTTGCAATGTTAAAAATCGGTGAAGTAGGATGGATAGAAAAAGATAGACCAAAATGCGGACCAAGAGATGCTATTGTACGACCAACAGCATTAGCCCCCTGTACTTCTGATGTCCACACAGTTTGGGAAGGAGCAATAGGTGACAGACACAACATGATTTTAGGACACGAAGCTGTAGGTATAGTAGATGAAGTGGGAAGCGAAGTCAAAGACTTCAAACCTGGTGACAGGGTAATTGTACCTGCTATAACTCCTGACTGGGATTCAGAAGCATGTCAACGTGGTTTTCCATCACAAACCGGAGGTGCCTGTGGAGGATGGAAATACTCCAATTTCAAAGATGGTGTATTTGGTGAATATTTCCATGTTAACCTGGCAGACAACAACCTAGCAATTTTACCAGAAGGAATGTCCCAAGAAGCAGCAGTTATGATCGTCGACATGTTAAGTACCGGATTCATGGGTGCTGAAAACGCTGCAATAGAACTAGGAGCCACTGTAGCCGTACTGGGTATTGGAGCAGTTGGACTCAGTGCTATAGCCGGTGCAAAACTAAAAGGTGCTGGAAGGATATTCGCAGTTGGAACCCGACCAATATCAGTTGAAGTAGCCAAACAATATGGTGCAACCGATATAGTTAGTTACAAAGACGGAGACACCGCAGATCAAATTCTGGAAAAAACCAATGGGGAAGGTGTTGACGCTGTAGTAGTAGCTGGTGGTCACTCTGAAATTTTATTAGACGCATTCAAAATGGCCAAAGCAGGATCCAAAATTGCTAACATAAACTACTTCGGTAAAGGACAAGGTGAAAAAGACACCGTACCAATACCCCGTGTAGATTGGGGATTCGGTATGGCCGACAAAGACTTAATTACCGGACTATGTCCTGGTGGAAGGACCCGAATGGAAAGACTGGCAGACCTTGTGACCTATGAACGTGTAGACCCAACATTAATGGTTACTCACACATTCAAAGGCTTCGATAAAATTGAAGAAGCTCTTCTCTTAATGAGAGAAAAACCACGAGACTTAATCAAACCAGTCGTCCTGTTAGAATAATTAATATCAATTCCATTTTTTTATTTTTAAAATAACCTAAAGGGAGTTAAAATGGAAATTTAAAGGGAGTTAAAAGAGGTGTGACGAAATGAAAATAGCAATAATTGGTGGAACTGGCGGACAGGGATTGGGAATCGCAATACGATTCATACAAGCCGGAGAAGATGTTATAATAGGATCAAGAACCATAGAAAAAGCCCAAACTGCAGTAGATAAAGTTAAAGACCTTTTAGGCGATGTGAAAAATGTTAAAGCTGCTGAAAATGCCGAAGCTGCAGAAGAAGGTGACCTATTAGTTTTAACCGTGCCATTAGCTGCTCAAAAATCAACGTTAATATCAATCAAAGAAGGAGCCAAAGGAAAAACATTATTAGATGCTACCGGACCCTTAGAATCAGCCATAGGAGGATCACCCATAGATTACATCGATTTATGGGAAGGTGCAGCAGCAGAAAGATCAGCAAAAATCTTGAAAGATACCCAAGTTATCTGTGCATTCAACAATGTCAGTTCAGCAGCCTTAATGAATTTTGAAGAACCAATTGACTGTGATTGCCTCATTTCAGGTGATAACGCAGACTCTAAAGCTATAGCTACCGAGTTAATCGAAAAAATCCCTGGAGTGAAAGTTGTTGACTGTGGACCATTAAAAAGAGCTAAAATCATAGAAAAAATTACTCCACTCTTAATTGGGTTAAACATACGAAACAAAACCCAATTCGGAGGAATAAGAATCACAGGATTAGATAAATAACCCACTATTAATACTGTAGGGGGTAACACAATGAAATTGGAAAACAAGGTTGTGCTGGTTACCGGTGCAAGTCCAGGGATAAAAAATGAAATTGCTAGAGTCTTTGCAAAAGAAGGTGCATCTGTTGTGGTACTTGCCAAGAGGAAAGAAAACCTGGAAACTCTTGTCAATCAAATAAATTCTAATGGTGGAAAGGCCCTTGCTGTTACTGGAAATGTTACACCCGAAGAAGATGTCCACACAGCTACCTCTGCGGCTATAAAAGAGTTTGGAAAACTGGATATAGTTATTAACAGTGTTGGAATAGCAGATATACTAGCTCCAGTTGCTGATATAGGGGAAGGTGTTTGGGAAATAGATCTTAAAGTTGATTTGACAGGAGCCATTTAAGAAAGCCTATAAAAGCAAAAAAAACCTATATTTCGCGGGGTACACCTTGAAAAGGAAAGGAATCCCACATGAAAGAGCCAAAGTAACCTATAACGCCAAAAAAATCCAATTCATTGAATGCTTGTAACTGCCTAAAAGATCGGTTGCTATGGCTACCATTAATAGGGCATCTAATTCATTTTTCGCTCAAATGTATCACAGGGTGCCCTATTCATCTTATATTTTCCATCTTATGTTCCTAGGAAAATAAACTATTCAACCGGAATTATGTGAAAAAATGGAACTAAATTCAGTTATGGAACTAAATTCAGTTATGGAACTAAATTCAGTTTATTTATCATGAGTTTTAAAGAGGGTTAGTCATGTTGAATGATCTGCAGGAAATTGAGCGACTAAAAAAAGAAAAAAACGCAATAATATTAGCTCATAACTACCAAACCCGTGCTATACAGGAAATTGCAGATTTTACAGGAGACTCCCTTGAACTATGCATAAAAGTCTCAAAAATAAAAAAAGCAGACACTGTGGTTTTCTGTGGGGTAGATTTCATGGCTGAAACTGCAGCACTACTTAATCCTCATAAAAAAATATTAATACCCGATAGAAATGCAGAATGCCCAATGGCACACATGCTCACTGCAAAAGATATTAAAAAGGCTAAAAATGCATATCCTGATGCCGCTGTGGTACTCTACATTAATACTACGGCCGAAGCTAAATCCGAAGCAGACATTCTCTGTACTTCTGCCAATGCCGTTGAAGTGGTGAAAAGCCTCCCTCAGGAAAAAATACTTTTTGGACCAGACCAAAATCTGGCCTGGTATGTCTCCCAACAGACAAAAAAAGAAATCATCCCTCTCCCTGAACATGGACACTGTTATGTTCATAAAATGTTCAATTTAGGGGATTTATATTTTTTAAGTGAAAAAAACCTGGATGCAGAGATCTTGGTACATCCTGAGTGTGATCCAAGTGTACAAAAATTTGCCGATGTAGTGTTAAGTACGGGGGGTATGATCCACCACGTGAATCAATCACTCCACAAAACATTTATTATTGCAACTGAGGTGGACATGACCACCCGTCTTGAACGTGAAAATCCAGATAAAACTTTCATCCCTGCATTAAATGAAGCAATCTGTGAGAATATGAAGTTGTACACCCTTGAAAAAGTTAAAACCTGTCTTTTGAATGAAGAATTCATTGTCGAACCTGATGAAAATATAAAAAGTGGTGCAAAAAGGGCCATTAAAAGGATGATGAATATTTCCAAAAATCAGAATATGATTGAATTAAATATAAAGGAGGCTATGGAAAATGGATGAATCACTGTTGGATGAAGTTTTCAGAATAGAAAAAAGTGAAGATACCTGGCCTAGCTGTAATTCTGAAAAGGTAAGAGATGACCATGAAAATAGTGCTATGACAGTTGGAATTATAGGATGTGGTGCCATAACTAACATAATCACTGATTTTGTCATGGAAGGGAAATTAGGTGTTGATTTAAAATTTTTTTATGATTGGGATAGGGAAAGAGCTAAAAATTTGGCATCTAAAACTAAAGGTAAGGTGGCCCATAATGTTAATGACATGTTAGACCAGGTGGATCTGGTGATTGAAGCTGCATCCCCTCAGGCAGTGGTGGAACTTATTCCCCAAATCATTAATAGGGGCAAAGATGTTATTATCATGAGCGTGGGTGCTTTAATAGATAGAAACTTTAAAAATCATCTTGAAACTATGGCACTTGAAAATAAATCCAGAATATACACACCTTCCGGAGCTATTGTAGGTTTAGATGGCATTAAAGCTGCTTCCATGGGTAAAATCACCAAAATAAGTTTGATAACACGAAAACCACCTAAATCACTGGGAATTTCAGTAAATGAAGAAAAAACATTATATGAAGGCAAAGCCAGTGCTGCTGTACGCAAATTCCCAAAAAACATGAATGTAGCTGCAACATTGAGCATCGCCTGTAATAAAGAAGCAGACGTGAAAATCATAGCCGATCCTAATGCAAATCATAACATTCATGAGATCCAGATAGTGGGTGATTTTGGTGAGTTTAAAACTACAACCCAAAACATGAGCTGTGCCACTAACCCAAAAACAAGTGTTTTAGCAGCTTATTCTGTCATTAAACTTCTTAAAAGTTTAAATGAAAATTCAAGGATTGGTACTTGAGTTAAATATCAATTTTTTTATTTTATTATTAAAAAATCATTAAGAATGGTAGTAATATTACCTATTTGATTATACTCTCAAACTATTGCTGCATTAATTTCATACAAAACTTAGACTTCATTTTTACAGTGCAAAAATTAAGATAACAGACAATTTTCATTATATGATTCCCAATCTTTAATGGTTCATTTGTAAAATGCAAATAAATCAAACTTTCTAAACTAAAAAGAACACAACATGCACGGCATAAAATGAAGTTTTCCAAAATGTTATTTAATACTATTTTCATATCAAAACGTAATAAAAAAATGTATATAGTTATGTAAACAAGATATTAAAATCAAGGGCACAGATGTATTGTAAATTTATACAGACACATAAAACAGAACCATGACTGAACAGATTACATTTGATGGTAACAGAACCCTTAAAACATTTTTTAAATAGAATTTACGAAGAATCAAACTATGTATCTAAATAAAAACATGATTTATAAAAGAAATAGGTGAATTAATCCCTATAACATCAATTTATTGCATTGTATAAATGATTGCTAACAATTATACCTCTCAAAAAATAAAATAAATACAAAACACAAAAATTATTAACTATTATCACACAAAATAGGATACTGAACAAAAAAGATACAGTCTTTATCAACATTCAACAACTTAACCCCAGCTAAATCACCATAATATTATATATCATAATAGTTAAGGTAAACAAAAAAGAAGAAGTTGTATACTATGGATACTATGGATACAAAAGATAGAATATTAGAAACAGCCTTTAAACTATTCCTTAAAAAAGGATTTGACAATGTATCTGTTACCGAGATTAAAAAAGAATCAAATATTACTACTGGCGGATTTTATCATCATTTTGATAGTAAAGAAGCATTACTCATAGAAGTGATTGACAAATACATATTTAAATTTTTTAACAGGACCATAGAACGAGTTAAAAATTGCAAAGGTACCCCTAAAGAAAAATTAAAAACAATAATATCACAGATCATAATAGGATATGACTCAACTACAAATCAAGTGACACAATTATGTGAAACTTGTGAGGTAATTGATTATAGAAACATGCATATGCTCTATTTGGGGAGTATCCAAAATTATAGTATACTGGCAGAACGTTATACAGAATTCCACCTGAGCTTGATGGAATTTATTGAAGATATAATTGACGAAGGTAAAGCCCAGGGCGAAATAAGAAAGGATTTAGACTCTCATGAACTTTCCATATTTGTTCAATCTGTTATTGATGGAACATTTCTCATGTGGATAGCAGTTCCTCAACTACCATTAGAAAAAACCATGCAAACCAATATAGATCAAGTATGGTGCCATATGAAATATTAACTTCTAAATAATAATTTTCCTTTTATTTTTCTTTAATTCAGATAGATGCTGCTTTTGTTGTCTTTTGGAGATGTAATTTATTAGGACCTGCTGAATCCTGTTTTTTAGTAGATTAACCACGTTAATATTAAAAAGTAGAAGTTCAACTATACTTAAAGTTAACGTTGGTTTATTGCAACTGATTTTCACATTAAAAAAATAATTTAAAAAAATGGACATTTATTCTGTTTGTTTTTCTGGTCCATCTTTTTCTTCCTGATAACCACTTTCCCCTCTATACCATGATACAAACACTCCCACAAAACAGAGGACAGTGAAAACCACAAAACAAATATGGATGCTTCCCAGAAGGGCTGTGTATTGTTCAGGTGTGATCTGCACTCTACCCAGTAAAAGGGCAAAAACAAGTGTGGCAATTCCTATACTCATGGTCTGACCTATTAGTCGCATGGTGCTCACTGTGGCCGAAGCCACTCCATAAAATCTCCTTTCCACTGAACCCATGATCACATTGGTGTTGGGTGAGGAAAAGAGTCCGAATCCCAATCCAAGAACAGCCAATCCTATGATAATAGTAGTGAGGGGTGTATCAGAGCCAATGAAGGTGAAGGTGAATAGACCCAAAGTAACCACGGCCATGCCTATGGTGGCTATGATACGGGCATCAACACGGTCAGACATTCGACCTGCCAGGGGAGCTGTTATGGCCATTAATATCGGTTGAGCTACCAGAATTATCCCTGCAGTCTGGGGTTCAAATCCCCGGATATACTGGAGATAGTAACTTAAGAGTAAGGTTACAGCAAAGGTGGCACTGTAATTGATCAAAGCAGCCAAACTGGAAAATGTGAAAGCTGTGTTTTTAAACAGCCTGACATTAAACACTGGGCTTTTAGTCCTGAGTTCCCATCGGAGGAATGCAAAAAATCCGACTACCCCCACAATTAACATAACCCATCCATCCTGCTGGGAAAGACTGGAAAACCCATACATAACCAGGAACAACATGACACTGTAAAGTATGGAACCTATCCAGTCAAATTTTTCTCCCCGGGAAGCAGCCCACTCATCATGTAGTTTCCAGAATACTATGGCCACTACCAGGAGACCGAATGGTATTATCATTAAAAATAAACTCCTCCAACCCAAATATTGGGTCATTAAACCACCAATTACTGGACCCAAGGATAATCCAACATAAACTGCGGCTACGTTTATACCAATAGCCTTTCCCCTGTGTTTAGGAGGGAAAACAGAAGTAATTATGGCTAGACCAGTTACAAATATCATAGCCGATCCAATTCCCTGCAACACCCTTGATACTATTAAAAGATATGCAGAGGGGGATAAAGCACAGAATAAAGATGCCACCGTGAATAGAATAGTTCCATAAGTGAATATCTTCTTCATTCCATGTATATCTGCCACTCTACCAAAGGGCACAGCAAAAATGGCGGCTGCTAAGAGAAATCCATTGGTAACCCAGTTAAGAAGGATGGCATCCGCACCAAAATCCAGTCCAATAGCAGGTAGAGCAATATTAACTGATGACCCCATGAAAGGCGTGAAAAAAGAGGCTATGGATGCTACTAAGAGTGCAGCGATTTTAACATCATTATCAACATGAAAAGAATCTTTAGTGGGTTTCATTTATTCACCAGACCTATTTATAATATATTTATAATTAATAATGAATTGAACTTAATCTGTTTAGTGATTAATCAATTTCAGATGAATTTGATAATAAAAATACTTTAAATAAAAAAGAATAAAAAAATGGAGGGTGTGGGTCTTGATCGACCCTTAAACTATGTTATGCTTCTGTAAAAGAAGTAATTCTTCTGTGGAAACTTTTTTACCTTCCCGGAATTTGCGGTAAATTTCTTCAGCCTTTTCTTTTTCCTCAGAGTTTTTCTTACGAACAATTTCGTCTTCGATACTTCTTTCTTTAGCCTTAACCTTATCCATGCCCTTATTTGTTTTGCGTATTTTACCAAAGGTGGCCTTAACTTCTTCGTGAACTTTATTGGCCTTTTCCCTGGTTTCAATGAATTTTTGGTGGGCAGCATCTGCCTGGCTACGGATATCATCTATGTTGCGGAAGTACTCCAACATTTTTTCATGGGTTTCCTGAGCCTTGTCAGATAACTCCACCACTTTAGCATGGTGTGTTTCAGAAACTTCTTTAAACTTCAAAGCTTCACTGCGACTTTCCTCATCTTCCTGCATACCCTGAAGCTTTTTACGAAGATCTGTAACTTTTTTAACCAGTTCGTTTTCTTTCCGGATGTCCAAAACTCTGGTTTCAATGGTTTTTTCCAGACGTTTTATCTCGTCCTCAACCTGTAAAGCTTCTCTTCTTCCAGAAGTCCATTCCATTTTCTTGTAGGTCTGATGGGCTTCGTCTCGCAGTTTTTTACACTTTTTAACTTCCTGGTTAATCTGATCTCGTTCATCACGATATTTCAGGGCATTATCCAGGTTGCCTCTTATCTGAGAGTTAAGTTCATCCCGCTCTAGTCGGAATTTTTTAGCCTCATCATTTAACTGGTCTCTTTCAGCAGTGAGTTTTTTAAGAGTCTTTTCCAGGTCTTTTTTCTTGGCTAAGAGTTCTGTGAAGCTTTTTTCTGCTTCTGCTTCTTCTTCTTTTTTGGATTTTGGATCATCAAATATTTCCAGTAATTCCCTTAAGTCCTTGTTTTCAATGATAACATCTGCTATTTCCCTTAATATGGGTTTAGCGTTGAATGCTATTCCAAGACCTGCTTCTTCCAGCATGGAAACATCATTGGCACCATCACCAACTGCTGCACACTCCTCTGCGGAGAGGTTCTCCAGAGACATTATCTCTTTAAGGATATCTTTTTTAGAGCCTTCAACTAGAGGTCCGGTTACTTCACCTGTTAGTGCTCCATCTTTTTCCTCCAATGAGTTGGAAAAAGTGTAGTCTAGGTCCAGTTCATCCTTCATGCGCTGGGCAATACAGTCAAAACTGCCGGTTATGGTTGCTATTTTATAGCCCCTTTTTTTGAGCTTTTTAATGCTTTCTTTTGCCCCTTCCATAAGGGGGATTTCTAGCATTACCTTGTTGATATCTTCAACTGATGCTCCTTTCAAGAGTGAAACTCTTTCTTTCAGGGCAGTTCCAAAATCTATTTTTCCTTCCATTGCTTGACTGGTTATTTTGGAAATTTCTTCTTCTACTCCAGTCAATTTAGCCATCTCGTCTATGACTTCACCGTCAATAAGGACGTTATCAAGATCAAATGCGATAAGTTTAATCAAAAGATCACCAAATATTACTTAAAAAGATAGAATTATAATAAATCTAATTCAGCTAATCTTTCCTTTGTTTTTTCTACACCAAGTTGTGCGTCGGGGATAGTTTTTGCACCTGTACATACTACTTTTCCAGATCCGAAAAGTAACAGCACTACTTTAGGTTCACCCAATCGGTAAACCAAACCAGGGAATTGTTCTGGTTCATATTCGGTGTTTTCCAAATCTAGGGCTACTGCCTCCAGGTTAAGAGTTTTATCTAGATTAGCAGAAGCAACGATGTTCTGAACTTTAATTTCAAATTCGTGGGGTATTTCAGGGTCTAGGGTACGCATCTTGTCCACAGCAATGTGGATAGCCTTCTTTGAGTCTTCGATAGACTTGGCGCCTGTGCACACTAGTTTGCCGGATCCAAATATAAGGGCGGCTGTTTTTGGTTCTTTAAGTTTGTAGACTAATCCTGGGAATTGTTCAAGGTTATATTCTACACCTTCCAGCGCTGGTGCGACTTGAGGAAGGTCTACGGACTTTCCGAGTGTTGCGGAAGCCACAATGTTCTCCACTTTTATTTCAACTTTTGTCATCTAACATCCTCCATGGTTTAGTTTTAACCATGTACTTTTATATCTATTTATAAAGGCCTTATATATATTAATAAATGACCGTGAAATGAACATAAAAATAGCTAGTTTTATACTACCAATTTTTTTACAAAAAGACTCATTATCTTACTTTCCTCTGAGTATGTTCCTTGGTATATATATTAGTTTCCTTTAGTTTCCTGAGTTATCATATCACTAATGATGTGTTATTAGAATATGAGTAATATGACCGTGAAAGGTGCCTAGTTCATGTTACTGCCTTGTCTTATAGTAAATACCTTGTTTAATAAAAGTTTTTGAATCTGATAACCTTCCAAAAACAAGAATTAGTAAAATTGCATGTTACTTTTAACATATGAATTAAACATAATCATAAACACCAATATAATAATAGCAGGTTGATATGATTTTATAAAAATATTATTCTATATTAATATTAACCTTATGATGTAGTATCTATGGTGAAAAGATATGTTTGGTCCAAAGATTTACCAACAACAACTGGATGAACTTGGAATAGACGGGATGGAAATAGACATTTCAACCATTGAAAGGGCCATGAAAACCATGAATGAACTGGATGAAGTGGAAGATGTCCTGAAAAAGATTAGGCACAATATTCGAACGGATATACGGACAATCCGGAAAGAATACATACAAACGATAAACGAACTAACTCCTTCCCCAGAAGAAACCCGGAATAATAGTTCTCGAGAGGTTCAAAAGAGAATAAAAAAGAAAAAAACTCTTACAAAAAAGAGAAATACTAAAATAAGGTCTTATGAACTTGTTGAGAATATTGTGGATAACTATTTAACCCAGATATCTGATGCCCGAATTTATATAAGAAACTCAATAGAAAGAAGAGTGGGGTAACTGAAAAATCCATTTTCCTTTAACTTTAAAAATTTATTTTTTAGGATGAAATTAACATGATAGAAGTAGAAGTTAAGGCCCGTGCACCAGAAGATCTACTTAAAATGGAAGATAAACTGGTTAAAATTGGTGCCAAAAGAGTGAAGAAAGAATATCAGGAGGACCTTTACTTTAATGCGCCTCATCGAGATTTTGCAGAAACTGATGAAGCTCTTCGAATAAGAAAAGTAAAGGATAACCATTCAGAAAAAATATTCATCACCTACAAGGGAGCCAAAATGGATAATGTTAGTAAAACACGTGAGGAAATTGAAGTAGGAGTTGCAGATCCTGTTAAAGTGGCTGATATTTTTAAAAACCTCAGTTTCCGTCCTGTGGCAACTGTGAGGAAGAATCGAATTATTTATTCATTGAATGAACTGGTAATTACACTAGATAAAGTGGAGGGAGTGGGTAGTTTCATGGAGATTGAAAAAGAAACTGAAGAAGATGGGGATATAGAGGGAGCACTTAATGATATTTTTGCTACCTATTCGCAAATAGGAATAGAAGAGGGTTTTGAAAGAAGATCTTACCTGGAGTTAATGGGAATTTAGTGCTGTGGACTAATAGAGTAAGTATAAGTTTAAAGAGTTATTGTGGTGAACTTAACTTCAGGCTCATCCCTCGCCGGCAACCGGAATAAGCTCGCCGATGAGATTAGGGGATAAACGAAAAATACATTTATATCTAAAAATAATCCAAGATAATCTGATAAACTATCCCACAAAATTTAGAATGGTTTTCCAGGAGAATATTGTTTAAAAATCTCATTAAACCCATTTTATCATTTAATTAAATGAACCTAATATAACTGATAATTTATATTTAAAAAACAGGTGGTAGTACTTTGAAATATTTTGTAAGCCCATTCAACCAGGCAGTTGACTTGAAATTCCCAGAAAAGATCACCGTTTATGACACCACCCTCAGGGACGGTGAACAAACACCAGGTGTCTGCCTCAGAACTCAGGAAAAGCTTAAAATCGCACGAAAACTTAATGAACTAGGATTACACCAGATTGAAGCAGGATTCCCCGTAGTTTCCAGGGAAGAAAAACGTTCCGTGAAGGCTATTGTAGATGAAGATCTTGATGCAGATATTTTGGTTCTTGCCCGTACCAAAAAAGAAGATATTGACATGGCTTTAGACTGTAATGTGGATGGTATAATAACTTTTATGGGAACTTCCGCCCTTCATCTTAAACATAAACTAAGAATTAACCAGGAAGATGCTTTAAATATCTGTATGAACTCCATTGAACATGCCAAAGATCATGGCTTGTTTGTGGCTTTCTCAGCAGAAGATGCCACCCGTACAGACCTGGACTTTTTAAAAAATGTTTACAGCCGGGCAGAGGTTTACGGAGCTGATCGGGTACATATTGCTGATACTGTTGGGGCAATAAGTCCTCAGGGTATGGATTACTTGGTTCGGGAATTAAGGAAAGAAATAAATATAGAGATAGCCTTGCACTGTCATAACGACTTTGGAATGGCTCTTTCCAATTGTATTTCAGGTTTACTGGCAGGGGCCAGTGCAGTTTCAACCACAGTTAATGGAATTGGAGAAAGAGCTGGTAATACACCCTTAGAGGAAATGGTCATGACCTTACTCCTGATCTATGGTGTGGATCTGGACTTTGATATTAGTGTGTTCTATGAACTTTCTCAATTGGTGGAAGAACTTACCAACATGAAAGTGCCAGACAACAAGCCCATAGTTGGTAAAAATGTGTTCCGACATGAATCAGGCATACATGTAGATGCTGTTATTGAAGAACCTTTAACCTATGAACCATTCATTCCAGAACTCATAGGACACCAACGGCGCATCGTACTGGGAAAACACTCTGGATGTAGGGCTGTGAAAGCCAAACTGGACGAATGTGGAATTGATGTTAGTCAAGATGAGTTATGTAAAATTGTGGAAATAGTTAAAGAAAAACGTGAAAAAGGAAAATACATCAATGACCGCATTTTTAATGAGATTGTGCGCTCTGTTAGGGGACCATTTAATTTTTAAATATTTGGAATGAGTAAACTCCAATAAAAACATGAGTTACTGAAGATTGTAGTAACTTATTGATAGCACAGATTACAGTTTAATGGTGTAATATCTATGAATATCACTGAAAATATACTGGCAAATGCTTCTGGAGCAAAAGAAGTAAGTCCAGGGGAGATCATTGAGGCCCAGGTGGATCTGGCCATGTCCCATGATGGGACCTCACCACCCACTATTAATACCTTCAACAAGATCGCAGAAGAGGTATGGGACCCTGATAAAATAGTCATGGTCTTTGACCATAACTTACCTGCGAATAATATTGGTTCTGCCGAATTCCAGAGAATTACCAAAGATTTTGCCAAAAAACAGGGCATCAAAAATATTTACACTCATGGAGAAGGCATATGTCACCAGGTACTTCCTGAAGAAGGTTTTATCAAACCAGGTACTGTAGTGGTGGGTGCTGATTCTCACACCTGCACTTACGGAGCTTTCGGGGCTTTTGCCACAGGTATGGGAGCCACCGATATAGCTATGGTTTTTGCCACCGGTAAAACCTGGTTTATGGTTCCTGGAGCGCTTGAAATTAGAGTTGACGGAAATTTAAGAGAATATGTTAATGCAAAAGATTTGATACTTCATATTATTGGGAACATAGGGTCTTATGGTGCTACTTATAAATCTTTGGAGTTCTGTGGAAACACGGTTCATGAAATGGATGTTTCTGGAAGGATGACCATGTGTAACATGGCAGTGGAGTCCGGAGCAAAAAATGGAATAATGGAACCCAACTCTGCCACCTTAAAATATTTGAAAGAACGAAATGTGCAGGATTTTAAGATATTCACTTCAGATGAGGATTCCACTTATGAAAAATCATACCATTTCCAGGTGGATGATCTGGAACCTCAAGTAGCATGTCCCCATAATGTGGATAATGTTCACCCTGTTTCCAGTGTTTCTGGTGAATCCATTGACCAGGCCTTCATTGGTTCCTGTACTAATGGCAGATTGGAGGATCTGCGTCAGGCTGCTCAGGTATTAGAAAAGGCTAAAGTTCACCAGGATATTAGACTCATCGTGTCACCTGCCTCTCGCCGCATCTATCAAGATGCACTGGCTGAAGGAATCATAAAAACTTTCTTGGAGGCCGGAGCTATCATCATAAACCCCGGATGCGGACCGTGTTTAGGAGCTCATATGGGTGTTCTAACTGCAGGAGAAGTGTGCCTGTCCACCACCAACCGCAACTTTGTGGGCCGTATGGGAGATCCCCTCTCAGAGGTGTATCTGGCCAACCCGGCAGTAGTGGCTTATTCTGCCATTCACGGTGAAATAAGAGATCCCAGTGAATGAAAATGGACCAAAAAATCTTTGAAGGAATACAAGACATTGAAAAAGAGTTAGGAAATCTTTCCAGTGCTCAGAAGATACTTCTAGCCACTGATGGTTCAGTCACCACCATTTTAGACGTGCTTAAGGGTCATGTGCATATCAGGACTCTGGTACAGGAATTCCGGGAAGCAGATGAGGAAATTGCATCTCTTCTGGATATTGATGTGGGTGATACCATAAACTACCGGGTAGTGGTTATTGAAGAGGAAGAACCATTGATATATGCCATATCCATAATACCGGTGAGAAGGTTGAACAATGATTTTAAGGAGGATCTTATCCGGGCAGATATTCCCATTGGCCGCATCCTCAGGAAACACAATATTGAGTCGCGTCGGGAGATAAAATCCGTTTCAGTGGAAGAAACAACCCCCGAGATGGTGGAGATTTTCCAAACCACTAGTCCCATGCTTAGGCGGACTTACAACATCATCCATAAAGACCAGGTACTCGTCTGGTTAATGGAAACTTTCCCTTACAGCATGTTCCAAGATTAATAAGACTAAATTTAAGAATAGTACTTAAAAGGAAGTATCCTGTTTAAAAGGATAATTCATTTAATGATATGCAGTTTAATGAATGGGTGTATGGTTATGGGTGTTAAGTTTAAAGATATTGTATCATCAAGAGAGATTAGATTTGAAGATTTGGATGGAAAAATAGTGGCTTTAGATGCAGCCAATGTAATATACCAGTTCCTTTCCAGTATCCGTCAGCTTGACGGCACTCCCCTTCGTGATCAAAATGGAAGGGTAACTTCTCACTTTAGTGGAATTTTATATCGTACCTCTTCCCTTATAGAAAAAGGAATAAAACCCGTTTATGTCTTTGATGGACAATCTAGCATCCTTAAAAAGGAAACCCAGGAAAAAAGGAAAGAAATAAAAGAAGAGTCTGAAAGGAAATGGAAGGAAGCTCTAAAAGAAGGTCGTCTGGAGGATGCCCGGAAATATGCAGTTAGATCTTCACGTATGTCCCCTGAAATCGTGGAAGGCTCTAAAAAACTCATCAAACTTATGGGACTCCCTTATATTCAGGCTAAAGGGGAAGGAGAAGCCCAGGCATCTTACATGGTAGCACGTGGTGATGCATGGTGTGTTGCCTCCCAAGATTATGATTGCATGCTTTTTGGAGCACCCCGTATGGTTAAAAACCTCACCATCAGTGGAACTCAAAGAAATCCCGAACTCATTGAACTGGAAAAAATTCTGGGAAAACTGGGTATAAACCGTGGACAACTGGTGGATCTGGCTATAATGGTGGGCACAGACTTTAATCAGGGAATAAAAGGAATTGGGGCTAAAAAGGGTTTGAAACTCATCAAAGAACACGGTGATATTTATCATGCCCTGGAAAGTCTGGATATTCAGCTTGATGTGGATCCCCAGGTTTTGCGTGACATGTTCCTCAAACATGACGTTGAATCAGATTACCATCTGAAGTGGCAAAAGGCAGATCAAGAGGGGATTGTAGATTTTCTCTGTAGTGAACACGATTTTTCAGAGGATAGAGTGCTAAGTGCTGTTGATAAACTCAAAAAACTGGAAAGCACCCAGAGCAATTTGGAGCAATGGTTCTAAAACCATTAAATCTATTAAGTTTGATCAAAGATTAACTAAAAGAAATAATTATTTAAATTAAAATGGTTTAATTAGGTTAAAATGGAGGATAATCTCCAAAAAACTCTCGTGCATATTTACGTGCGGTTTCAACCTGTGTTGGATATAATTTTTTCATCTTTTTTTCCAAGTCATCACGACTGCCAGAGGAGGCAATGATCCTTAAAATATTCACATAAACATTTAGTGATTCCTGGGAAGGATCACAGGGCATTTCCAGGGTGATACAAACATCTTCTCTTTTGAATAAACTGGTTCTGATGAAAGGTGAGGCAGAACCAATTAGTACTCCTTTTTCCAGTTCGATAAGGGGCGGAACTCCAGCTTTAGTTCTTCTTTGAGGAGATATTAATTTCGGATAACTTTCCTTTTTATAACAGTGCGCTTCAACATATACTGTTGGCTGATAATGGTTTATAAGGTAAAGAACCTCTTTACCTACCTCAGACTGATAGTAAAGAGGGTCGAGAGTGCTTAGGTAGGGACTCACATCACAGTTATGGATTACCAACTTTCCCTCAGTTACATCATCATCCCCTATTTTTTGGAGGGCTTTAAGTGTGGTAAAACCTTCCTTACCATGCACACCACCTATAAAAAGCCGATTTGGTTCTGTTCCCTTATCAATAAGTTTAAAGTAAGTCATACACCACCCGAATCATATCCATTCATATCCCCTTAAACCATTGTTCCATGGAATCTATTTATATTTTATATTCACGAAAGATTAAGAAAGCCTGACTCAGTTGTCCTATTTGTACAGGGTTAAGATCAAAATTTCCCTTGCAAATCACCCGGGATATGAGTTGGTCAAGATCTTTTAAATTCTTTAGATCTGTCTTTAGTGCTTCCTGTTTAACTTCCTGAAATGCTGGCCAGAAATTAAGGGAAAATTCATGAAAATAATTATCCAAACGTTTTACTTGTTGGGGATAAATTTTACCTAATTTTTTCATTATTTCTACTCGATTACTTGAATTTGCAGTTATTTCCATGATTTCTTGGCTGACTTCCAGTGATCTTGTGGAAGGATTGCAGGGCATTTCCAGAATAAAGGGGAAATCATGAAGACCAAAAAACACAGCACGAATCAGAGGTGAAACAGAACCCATTAAAACCCCATATTTAAGTTCTATCAGGGCAGGAACTCCAAAAATGTCTTTCCTATTACAAACTGTGAGATTTGAACTTTTTTCAGGATGGTAACAGTGTAGTTCCAAGTATATTTCTGGTTGATGGTTTTTGATAAGATCCAAAAGTTTACTGCCATTACTAGATAAATAATAAAGTGGATCCAGGGTGCTTAGGTAAGGACTGGGAGATAAATTACACAGTACCAGACTTCCCCCGGTAACATTAATGTTTTTAATGTTTTTGAGGGCATGGATAGTGCTTAAACCTTCCTTACCGTGTAGACCCCCTATAAATAGACGTGACGTTCCGTTTTTCATACCTATTTCTTTAAAAAACTCCACTGCCATCTTAGTACCTATTAAATCATTTATAGGTTTAGTTGGTCTTTAATTTTTTAGGTTTGGTATTAGGTTCCTTCTTCCCATCCTTCCAAATATTCTTCCTGTCTTTCTGTTAATTTATCAATTTCAATGCCCATTGCTTCTAATTTGAGTCGGGCCACATGTATATCTGCTTCGTCAGGTGTTTTGTGAACTCCTATCTCCATCTGGGTTTCAACTAGTTGTTTGGCTGATAAAGCTTGCATGGCAAAGCTTAAATCCATGATCTCAGCAGGATGCCCCTGTCCCCTTTCACCAGCTAGGTTAACCAGCCTACCTTCTGCAAGGAGGTATATTTTCCTATCATCACTCATTACAAATTCTTCAATGTCTGGTTTGACTTTTTGTTGTTTTACTGCCAGCTGGTCCAGATCTTCACGGTTTATTTCCACGTTAAAGTGACCAGAGTTAGCCATTATACAGCCATCTTTCATTACTTTAAAGTCATCTCCAGTGATAATGTCAATGTTACCGGTGGCTGTTATCAGGATGTCCGCATGCATAACAGCTTCTCTGACAGGCATCACCCTATATCCATCCATACGTGCCTCTAATGCTCTTATAGGATCTATTTCAGTGACTATAACGTTAGCTCCCAATCCATCAGCACGCATTGCTATTCCACGGCCACACCAACCATAACCACATACCACTACATTTTTACCGGCGATTAGGATGTTGGTGGATCCCATTATGGAGTCAAATGTTGATTGACCTGTTCCATAACGATTGTCAAATAGGTATTTGGTGTATGCATCGTTAACTGCTATTACCGGGAATTCAAGAGCTCCATCAGCATGCATGGATTTTAAACGGTGAATTCCTGTGGTGGTTTCCTCACATGCCCCTCTAATTTTTCCCAATACATCCCTGCGTTCTCTGTGGAGCATGAAGATCATGTCTGCCCCATCATCTATGATTATGTCTGGTTTATGATCCAGGACCATGTTGATGGTCTGGTAGTATTCTTCATTGGTTTGCTCTCTCCAGCCATACATGTTAAGTCCTAAACTGGCCCCGGCAGCGGTGGCATCATCCTGGGTTGAAAGTGGGTTACAGCCAGTCATGGCTACTTCTGCTCCTCCGGCTTGGAGTGTTAAACCCAAGTTGATGGTTTTGGGTTCCAGGTGCAGGCAGGAGCCTATTGTGATTCCTTCAAAGGGTTTTTCTTCTTCGAAACGTTTTTTAATGGTTTCCAGAACAGGCATGTGTTTCTGAACCCATTCAATTTTCTTCCTACCCTGAGGGGCTAAATCCATATCTTTTACTTTATAAGGCATTTTATCACCGTTACATACATGTTAATTGAATATTAATAGAAAATGATATTCTTCTATTCTATTTTTAATTCTCTATTCTCATATAATAAATCTCCCTGTTTATTGATATTCCCTGATCCTATTATATGTTGACTGAAAAAAATAACTAAAACAAAATAAGGGATAAAAAAATAAAAAAAGGAGAAGATCCCATGATATTATTGGAATCTTCTCCTTTAAAGGGTTTTATATGGTTATAGGGGTTTGTAGTAGAGGTTTTAGTGATATTGTACCATGTCTACTTTTTCTTCGGTTTTAACCTTTTTCATGGCTTTTTTGAAGTATTTCATTTTCACATCGTCTGCTTTAAGGTTATCCCGCAGGGTTAACATTACTGCTTCCCGGCACACTGCTTCGATATCTGCACCCACATATTTTTCCGTGTTTTTAGCCAGGTATTCCAGGTCCACGTCCTCTGCCAGTGGCATGTCTTTGGTGTGTACTTTGAATATTTCCAGCCGTGCTTTTTCATCTGGGTCATCAACCTTCACATGTCGGTCAAATCTGCCGGGTCTAAGTAGGGCCGGATCCATGATGTCCACTCGGTTGGTGGCTGCAATTACCGCCACGTCCTGTAGTTCCTCTAATCCGTCGATTTCCGTCAAAAGCTGGTTAACCACTCTCTGGGTGACTCCACTGTCAGTGGTACTGCCAGATCGGGCTGAAGCTATGCTATCTATTTCATCAAAGAATATCACTGTGGGGGCTGTCTGTCTGGCTTTGCGGAAAATTTCCCTCACACCTTTTTCTGATTCACCCACCCATTTAGATAGTAGTTCGGGTCCTTTGACAGCGATGAAATTGGCTTTACTTTCGTTGGCCACTGCTTTAGCTAGGAGGGTTTTACCAGTACCTGGTGGTCCATATACCAGGACACCTTTGGGTGGTGTGACTCCGAATTTTTCAAAACTCTCAGGGTACTTGAGAGGCCATTCCACTGCTTCTCGAAGTTCTTGTTTAGCGTTTTCCAAGCCACCTATGTCTTCCCATTTAATATCAGGGACCTGTACCAGTACTTCACGGAGGGCAGATGGCTGGATTTCCTTTAAAGCTTCTTTAAAGTCGGACTTCTTGATGATCATTTTTTTCAAGGTTTCTTTAGGTATTTCTTCATCCGCCTTGATATCCGGTAATACCCTTCTCAAGACCCTCATGGCTGCTTCTTTACAGAGCATTTCTAGATCTGCACCTACAAAACCATGGGTGGTATCTGCAATTTCATCCAGGTCTACTTTTTCATCCAGAGGCATTCCCCTGGTGTGGATTTCAAGTACTTCCTGGCGTCCGTCCTTGTCTGGTACTCCAATTTCTATTTCCCGGTCAAATCTTCCGGGACGACGGAGTGCTGCGTCCAGTGCATCAGGTCGGTTGGTGGCACCGATAACTACCACTTGGCCTCTGGTTTTAAGACCATCCATAAGTGTCAGAAGCTGTGCTACCACACGTCTTTCAGTTTCTCCAGATACTTCCTCTCTTTTAGGAGCTATAGCATCTATTTCATCTATGAATACTATTGATGGGGCGTTTTCTTCTGCTTCTTCGAAGAATTCCCTTAGTCTTTCCTCTGATCCACCCACATATTTACTCATGATTTCTGGGCCTTGTATGGCAATGAAATGGGCGTCACTTTCGTTGGCCACTGCTTTAGCCAGGAGGGTTTTACCAGTTCCAGGTGGTCCATGCATTAGAACTCCTTTGGGTGGTGATATTCCCAGTCTTTCAAAGAGTTCCGGTCGTTTCAGAGGAATTTCAATCATTTCCCTGACTTTTTTAACTTCCTCTTTAAGACCACCTATGTCTTCATAGGTGACATCTACCAGGGTTTTCACGCCTTCCAGTTTAGATACATCTACTGGATCAGTTTGAACTTCTACTTCAGTCATTTCCGTGATTTTCACGGCTCCAGCTGGTTTTGTGGATACCACTGCCAGTTTCAGTTCTCCCATAGGACTGACATCCGTCATGGCTTCTCGGAAGAATTCATCGAATAAACTTCCTCTCATAGCGGTTTGCTGCTGTTGCCTAATTCCAGTTACTATAATATCTCCTTTGGATAGTACTCTATTTTGGAAGGCACCTTTCACATCACCTCTAATCATGATCTTCTGGTCTACTGGAGCCAACACCACTTTCTGTGCTTCCTTAACCTGGGCTTTTCTGACAGTTACTTCTTCTCCCAGAGATGTTCCTGCATTTTTTCTGATGTATCCATCAATTCTTATAATGCCTAATCCTATGTCAGATTGGGATGAGGCTACAGTGGTGGTGGTGAGTTTTCGACCTT
>Ga0334900_1000951_pt1 | contig 35930 bp, 33 predicted proteins | sample GraSluR3_MG_2_FD_207231 | JGI IMG/M metagenome (GOLD analysis project Ga0334900, IMG submission 207231) | Sludge microbial communities from methane-producing bioreactor in Wageningen University, Netherlands - Granular Sludge_31_08-R3 | ecosystem: Engineered > Bioreactor > Anaerobic >... | reverse complement strand
AGAGATATACATAACGAGACTTATCTGGTTTAACCACAGTACTCACCAGGAGATAAAATAGACTTTCAGCTATTTAAGCATTACTAGTAAAAAGGCGCTGAGGGTGAGATTTGAACTCACGAGGCGCGTGAGCACCACCGGTTACCCCGTCGGACCTCTCGCTTCAGGCGATGGTCCGAGTTCAAGACCGGCGCCGTGGGCCGCTTGGCTACCTCAGCACACGCTGGTTTGTTGGAGCCGGGACTTTTTAAGCCTGGCGATCAGGACGGCCGCGATAGTTTTAACGTCGATGCCGGAAGATTGGGGAAACCATGCTCATCAAAGACGTCTCGATCCTGGAGGACGGAAGGCTTCGCCGGGACGTGAACATCGCCATCGACGGGTCCCGGATCGCCGTGATCGGCCCCGGGGTCGCCGACGAGTCCAGCGACGGCGAGTTGATCGATGGCAGTGGGAAGCTCGCCATACCGGGCCTCGTCAACGCCCACACCCACCTCGCCATGACGCTATTTCGGGGCTACGCCGACGATATGGAGCTCTTGCCCTGGCTCTCAGAGAAGATCTGGCCCCTGGAGGCGAAGCTGACGGCCGAAGACGTCCGCTGGGGGGTGAAGCTCGGCTGCCTTGAGATGATCAGGTCGGGGATCACCTGCTACAACGACATGTACTACTTCATGGACGAGACGGCCCGGGCGACTAAGGAGATGGGCCTGCGGGCCTTCCTCTGCGAAGTCCTCTTCGATATGAGGCCAGACCAGATCGAAAGGGCCGAGCCCTTCATCAGGAGGTGGAAGGGGGACGACCTTATCGTCCCCGCCGTCGGCCCCCACGCCGTCTACACCTGCTCGGAGGAGACCCTCTCCCGGGCCCTGGACCTCGCAGAGGAGCACGACGTGATCCTCCACATCCACCTCTCTGAGACGAGGTCGGAGGTGGAGAGCTTCGAGAAGAACTGCAACAAAAGCCCCGTAGCGTACCTAGACTCCCTCGGCTTTCTCAGCGGCAGGGTCGTCGCCGCCCACTGCGTCTGGCTATCGCCAAAGGACATATCGATCATCGCCGAGCGGGGGGTCAACGTCGCCCACTGCTCCATCAGCAACCATAAGCTCGCCTCGGGGATCGCGCCCCTCGACCGGCTCGCGAGTGCGGGCGCCAACATATGCCTGGGAACCGACGGTGCCTCATCGAACAACAGCCTCAATATATTTCAGGAGATGAAGACGACGGCCATCGCCCAGAAGTGCGCCCATTCTCGCCCCGACCTCTTCAGCGCCGGAGAAGTATGGAAGATGGCTACGGAGAACGCCTACGCAGCCTTCGGCCTCGACCTCGGCATCCGGACCGGCGCCCTCGCCGACCTCGCCCTCATCGACCTGCAGAAGCCCTGGTTTTTCCCCCTCACAGATGGGAACATACTCTCCCACCTCGTCTACAGCGCCCAGGGCGGCGTCGACACGACGATAGTCGACGGGAAGGTCCTGATGAAGGGCGGTGTCATCCCCGGAGAAGAGGCGATCCTGGAGAGGGCCCAGGAGCAGTTCCTGGACCTTCTGACCCGATAGATCTCCCGAAGGTCTCAAGGCCTTCGGAGATATTCTTCTGGAGGGCCGATCCCCATCCCCAGGGGATCACCACCGCCTCTTCTTCCGGATCCTGGGGAGCCTGAGCCCCTTTTTTGCCCAGCCGAGATAGATGAGGGTCAGGGCTATGGCGATGACGGGGACGACGAGAAGAGCCCGCAGCCCCGTTGGAGCCTTCACCACCACCAGCGCCGTCAGATCCTCTCTCCTCTCCTCAGGGCCTTCGCCGGGGAGGTATCGGACCGCGGATACGATGGCATACTCTCCGGGGTCCGCCTCTCTATCCACCTCCAACGGGAACCTAGCCGCCGCCCTCTTCCCCGGCTCTATATCCCCCAGGAGGGCCGCGTCATCGGCAGAGCTGAAGGGATGTTGGACGATGAGGTTTGCCTCGATCTGCCGGGCAGGAACGTCGCCGGTGTTCTCTATCACCAGCTCCAGGTCGCAGGTGCGGCCCGGGGAGACAGAGCCCTTAACCTCCGCCACCTCGAGCCTTGGGCCCCTCATCACCGGAACCTCCAGGGATATCGTCTCCGTCGCCCTCGCCCTCTGGAAGTATATCTCGGGGTACAGGGGGTTTCCCAGGACCCGGACGTCCTCGAGCCTCTCATAGGATATCTCGATGAGCATCGGGTAAATCCCAGAGGTTGCGGACTGCTCAGCCCTGACCGAGAACTCCATGGGTCTCTTCAGCGTCTCGCCCCCCGACAGGGACCCCGCAAGCTGGGTTCGAGAGAGGACCGTCAGCCTCTCGTCCCTGGAGAGGAGCCTCGCCTCTATCCCCACCGCTTCAGATGCCTCCATCTCCATCTCCCCCTCCAGAAGGGCCAGCATCTTTTCGTCCTCGGTTTTGGGCGTCCTCTTCTCCACCAGACCCGTCACTTGACCCCGATTCTCGATCTCCACGAAGATCGATCCTACCTTTCCGGTCTCGAGGCCGGAGCTCAAAGACGATACGAAGATGGAAGGTCCCCCCTCCGCCCTATAGAAGTCCTCCTCCGCTGGGGCCGAAGGCGAGAGGAGGAGGGCTGCCACCAGCACCGCCCCCATGACACGACCAAACCCCGAGCATATCATCTCCACCACCCTCCACTCCAGCTGCGACCAACTATTTGTATCATCATCACCCTCTCTCCGGTCTCAAGAGAACATAAACACCCTGGAACCTTTTACCTTCTTCTTCATAGCTTTCGCCCTCAGATCCCTTCTTATCCCTGGAATAGGGCTTTTGAAGCTGAGGTGGCGATAGGGATGGATCTATCAGTCACCACCGGGGTGGCGCGCCATGGGTCTGCCGCTACATCTCCATCTCCAGCGCCTCCTCCGCAGTCATCCCCCGGTGGACTATGGAAGAGAGCCTTCTTGTGATGAGGGTGGGGTCCTGGTGCTGGAAGACGTTTCTGCCGATGGCGACGCCCCGCGCTCCGGCTCCTATGGCGTCGGCGACCATCTCGAGAAACTCCGCCTCAGTATCCGTCCGGGGCCCTCCAGCTATCACCACCGGCACTGGACAGCCCTCCACCACCTCTCGAAAGGAGTCGGGGTCCCCGGAGTAGCTGGTCTTGACGACGTCGGCTCCCAGCTCCGCCCCGACCCTCGCCGCGTGGGCGATGTAATCTGCCCGATGCTCGTCCTCGATCTTTTTGCCCCGGGGGTACATCATGGCGAGGAGCGGCATCCCCCACTCCTGGCACTTACGAGAGATCTCTCCGAGAGTCGCGAGCATCCTCGCCTCGTCTTCGGCCCCCACGTTGACCTGGATGCTGACGCCGTCGGCGCCGAGCTTCAAGGCCTCCTCCACCGTCGCCACCAGGACCTTGTTGTTGGGGTCGGGCCCCAGGTTCGTTGATGCAGAGAGGTGGAGGATCAGTCCCAGGTCCCGGCCGTAACCCCGATGGCCGAAGGAGGCCGCTCCCTTGTGGACGACGGCGGCGTCTGCCCCCCCTGCGGCGACGAGATCCGCTGCCCCCCTCACATTCTTTATCCCCCGGATCGGTCCCACGGTGACGCCGTGGTCCATGGGGATGATGACCGTCCTATCCGTCTCCCGGTTGAAGATCCGCTCCATCCTTACCGACTTTCCGATCAATGGCCACACCTCGAATTTTTACATTTATGTATATCTAAGTACATTAAAGTACTTTATCAATCTATGATGAACAAGATTTGCGATATTAATAGGTTGCCGTCCATCGGCTCGCCAGGCTCAAATAGAGCGGTCGGCTTTAGTATGGGGAATGGGGAGTGATCATAATCGCAAATTCGAGATCGATTTCAAGTAGGACTTACGCATTTGACGGAAGATTTTTAGATGATTCGGTCCATCCAAATACAAACACAAATATGAGGTGACGTATAAAATTGAATCCACCCAAGTGTTGCGACCTGGACTATATCCACTTTCTGATGGCTGCTGCCAACGTTTTTACGTGTACCGAAGCAGCTCGATGTTATCCGGAGGGGTCAGATTCACCCTCCCACGATGCATTTACTCGACTTCTACAAAGATGGCCGCCAGATACGGAGGCATTGTGGATCGAATCATCACATCTCGTTCGGCCTGGTGAAGGGATCTTAATCGTGGACGATACCACTTTAGACAAGCCTTATGCAAAAAAGATGGATTTAGTTTACCGACAATATAGTGGGAAGCATCATAGTGTTGTTAATGGGATCAATATTACTACATTGGTATGGACAGATGGAAATTCCGTGATTCCTGTTGATTTTCGGATCTATGACAACTACAATGATGGAAAGACCAAGAACGATCACCTCCTGGACATGTTGGAAAAAGCAAAGGAACGAGGCTTCCGACCCGATTTAGTTCTCTTCGACAGTTGGTATTCCAGCTTAGATAATCTCAAAAAAAATCCGTGGCCATGGGTGGCATTGGCTAACTCGACTCAAGAAAAATCGACTGGTAAATCCCGATAAAACAAAAAACGTTCAGATCTCAACAATAGACATTTCTTCAGATGGTAGAAATGTCCACCTGAAGGGTTATGGATTTGTCAAAGTGTTCCGGATAGTTTCCAAAGACGGTGACGAAGAACATTGGGCAACCGATCTGATCGACATGGAAGAACCAGATCGAAAAGAACTAGCACGCAAGTCTTGGAAAATAGAAGAGTATCATCGCGGAATAAAACAGTTTTGTGGCGTAGAACGATGTCAAGCGCGGAATGGGAAATCCCAGAGGACACATATACTGTTCTCAATAAGAGCATTTCTGAGATTAGAAGTCGAAAGAATCAGAACTGCTCGAAGCTGGTTCGAGAGCAAGCAAAGTGTCATTCGAAATGCTATTCGAAATGCTATAAAAGAATATATAAAATATCTAAATTATAATGTCTCAGCCACGCTAACTGCGTAAGTCCTACTTTTGTAACATCTCGTTCAATTTTAAATGGCGACACGTTTCACGGGCATCGGTCCTCTGGCCTGAAACCTCTCATCAGACGCCCCCCAAAAACCCATCGTCCAGAGGGGTGGTCGGGTACGCTACTCCCCCTCTCCAGCCCCCCCGGCCCTCGGGACCATAAAGGGGCTCATCTCCTCTTCCTCCACCTCCTACAGGGCGAAGCGGAGGGGGGTTGATGAGGGCGACCCCCATCCCGAAGGGGCTGAGGTGGGGGCCGGGGGCGGAGTTGATGGGTCGTTATTCGCCGGCTCCTAAATGATCGAGCTTGCAGCTGTGAAATGATTATGGGACGGATCAGCAGGCCGAACGACAGGGTGAAATACCCCGGCGGATAGAGGGCGACCCGCATGAAGAAAATATTACTGTTATTTGCCTTGATCGTCGCCGCCTTCTCCGGCTGCGTCGAGGAGAAGCCGAACCCGGAGGAGCTGAAGGCGATGATGATCGATTCGGTGGAGAAGGTGGAGACCGCCGCCTTCATCGTCGATATGGATCAGACGATAAAGGTGATCAACCACTCGGAGGCTGATAGAAACCTCAGGACCATGACATTTTCGACGAGCTCTTCGGGGACGGGGGTCATGAACGTCACCGGACGGGCGATGAAGATGACGATGACCACCACCTCCATCTCCGACGAAATGGGAGAGGTCACCTCAGAGATGGAGATGTACATGGTGGGTGATACCATGTACACCAACGTCGAAGGAGAATGGATGAGGATGCCCGGGATGCCAGAGGAGATGTGGGACCAGCAGAACCAGGTGAAGGCCCAGGCCGAGCTCCTCAACGCCTCCGAGATCGAGCTTGTGGGCTCCGGGAAGGTCAACGGCGAGGACGCCTTTAAGGTGAGGGTGATCCCCGATACCGAGGCCTTCACCACGATCCTCAGCCAGCAGATGGGGTCGATGCCCTTTTACGCCATGAACATGACCGAGATCTTCGAGGAGAGCGAGATGGAGTGGACGACCTGGATCTCCAAAGCGTCCGGCCTTCCATTGAAGAACCAGGTCTCAATGAAGCTTTCGATGACGTCGGATATGATGGGCCTTCCCGTCGGCGAGACGGGGGATATCGAGATGGTCGTCGAGTCCGACTCGACGGTGATCTACTCCGACTACAACGAGCCGGCGGTCATTGAGATACCGGAAGAGGCGTTTGCCGCCGCCGACTGGCTTGAGATGCTGATGGCGATGATGGGGGAGCCTCCCGAGGCCCTCCCCGTCGAGGATAATACCTATCTGTGAACCGGTACCCATGGATGGAGATCGGTGAGGTGCGGGGCGAAGGAGGGGGCTGGCCCCTCCGTTGAGTCCTCCCTCAGAGGCCTACTGCTCCTTTCGCCTCCTCGCTCCAGCCATGACGTCCTCAGACCAGGCCCTCATCGTCTCGCCGACGGACCAGGCCTGAGATATGCAGCCTCCGGGGAGGTGGGGCTCGTCACCGTCGAAGACTTCGCAGATCGTTCCGACCCCGATCTGGCCATCGAGCCCCAATAGAGGCTTGAGGATCTCCCGGGCCTCGTCCCTCTCCCTCTTGGAACGGCGTCCCACCTTCATCCTGGCCGTGATGTAGGGGCCCATAAGCCAGGGCCAGACCGTCCCCTGGTGGTAGGCCCCGTCCCTCTCGGCGGGACACCCCTCGTACCTGCCTATGTAGGCGGGGTCCTCCGTCGATAGGGTCCGCAGGCCGTATGGGGTCAGAAGCTCTTCGGTCGCCACTCCGACAATCCCCCGGACCTCTCCGGCGTCGAGGGGGGTGAAAGGGAGGGACGCCGCAATCACCTGGTTGGGCCTGATGGCCGGATCCTTTCGATCGATGAGGTCGTAGAGGCATCCCGTTTCGGGGTTCCAGAACTTGTGGTAGCTTTCCCCCACCTTCTCCGCGAGCCCTCCATCCCAATCCTCTACGAGCTCTTCGGAGAACGCCTCCATCACCGATAGAGCGTTGTACCAGAGGGCGTTGATCTCGCAGGCCTTCCCGGCCCGGGGGGTGACGAACTCGCTTCCCACCTTCGCGTCCATCCAGGTGAGCCCAGGCTCTGATGAGATCAGGCCGTCGGCGTCAGAGAAGGATCCGGGAGTCTCTTTTGAGTACCTGTCGACGATGGTCAGGAGGTCGGGAAATAGCTCTCTGACGAGGCCGACGTCCCCGGAGTACTCCCAGTACCTGTGGAGAGCCCAGAAGAACCAGAGGGCTGCGTCGATGGTGTTGTAACAATTGGCGCCGAAGTCGTTGGGGAGGAGGCCGTCCTTCATCGCTCCGGCGAAGGTGGCTAGGACCGCCCGAGCCTCACCAAACCTTCGGGTGGTGAGAAGAAGCCCCGGAAGGGATATCATGGCGTCCCTCCCCCAGTCGTTGAACCAGTGGTAGCCAGCGATTATGCTCTTTCCTGCGCCCCTTTCGACCAGGAACTGGTCGGCGGCGACGGAGAGGTGTCTGAACCGAGGGTCGCGCCTCCCGTCGCCTTTCAGCCTCTCGACCCTCCCCACCTCTCGGATCAATAGCTCATCGGTCCCCGCCGCCGAACTCCGGTCCATAGACGCGACTATGCTGAGGGTCTGGTGGCCTTCGACGGAGAGCTCGAACCTTCCGGGGCTGAATGCGTCCTCCCTCCAGGCGAGCCCTCTCCTCCTCTCCTCCTCGTACTCCAGGTTGCGGTACCATAGCTCCTCGGTGACGTACCTTCCCCGGTCCGAGACGAGGAAGAGGTCGCACCCCGACCGGAGGCGGACGCCGCAACCTTCACCCTCTGGGGGGTGTTCCATCTGTTCCATCCCGGGGGCGGCAGATGCGACGTGAAAGCTCCTGCAGTTGACGAGGGGGACCACCCTGAAGAGGCCGTCCCCTTCGATCTCGTATCTTACGACTGTGGTGTTCTCCCCAAAGATCATGAAGACCTTCTTCTCGACGACGGCGCCGTCGCCGGTCCTGTAGATGAAGGTGGGGATCGGATCTGACCGAAACTCTGCGAGGTGGCGGAACCCCTCCGGGTATATAGTTCCTGGGTACTGGTGGGAGGCGAGCTCGTACCGCCCCGACTCTGTCGTAAGATCCTCGTCCAGGGACGACAAGAGGAGTGTCCTCTCGGTGGGCGGGTCGGTGGCCGCCACCAGAAGGCCGTGGTAGGACCTGGTGTTCGAGCCGAGGATCGTCGATGAGCTGTAGCCTCCAAGGCCGTTGGTGACGAGCCATTCCCTCGCTAACCCCTCGTCACGGCTCTTGGGGGTGAACTGCAGCTTCGGACCCTGGGGCCTGGTTCTCATCTCCTCACCCTCCCCCCGGCGGCCTTCTTTCGGCCCCGTCCGCCCCTCTGATCCGAACTCGAACCCGTCCCGGCCTCTGAGAGGGCTCCCATTAGGGCCGCCCTCAGATCTTCGCCCCGGAGGCCCTCTGCCTGCTGGAGCCCTTCGGCCAATTTTTCGTCGGCGAGGCTTTCCCGTGCCCAGGCGGCCAGGTCCCCCCTCCGGGAGTGGTACTCGAGGGACTCGATCTCCACCTCCGCCACCGCCTCCTTCAGGGTTCTCCTTCCCCAGGCGGAGTCGCCGGTGAACTCGTCAGTCCCCGTCGAGAAGAGGAAGGGGTCGTCGGCGGCGGAGGCCCACGACTTCACCCGGTGGTGGAGGTCTGCGAGGACGGCGAAGAAGGTGACCGCCGCATCGTAGGGGGTGCCGTAGGGGCTGAAGTAGTTGTGGACCTCCCCGGGGCCGCCGCCGTGGGTGAAGGCGTAGTAGAGGTGGTCGGATAGCCCCAGGATCCTCCAGGTCTCCAGGAGGCGGGGGTCGTCCCCCTCCTTTATCGGCCCTTCAAGCCTCCAGTGGTAAGTGTAGCAGGCCCACTGGAGAGCGTTTCCCAGCCAGCAGCTCGTGTCCCTCTCGATATCGGCCCAGGAGGTGGTATTCGGGACGCTGACGATCTGGAGGGGCGGGTGGTCCCGGACGAGGTCGCTGGGGGTTTTGAAGCTCAGGTGATCCCACTTGAGGACCTCCCCGGGAAGGTGTCTCAGAAACTCGAAGATCCCGGTGTCCGCCCACTGGTGCTCCCCGAAGGTCTCGTAGTCGCAGAAGATGTTGACGCACTCGCCGGGCTTCGATGCGATCCAGCTGGCGTACTTGCTGGCGGTGAGGGGGTACTCGTTCCACCACCGGGCGGAGAATCGAAACCCCATATCGTCGGTGATCTGATAGTCGCGGAGGAGGAGAGAGATCCTATCGCACCCCTCCGGCCGGTAGAGGTGGTTAGGCGGAGCGATGATCCCCTCGGCGAAGATCCCGTCGTACCCCATCCCCTCGACGATCCCCGCTATCCGGTCGTCGTATAGGAGCTCCGTATTCTCGAAGATCCGGGGCCTGACTGCGAAGGCGTCCCAGACCCGCTCCCGGTGCATCTTCACCTGCTCGGCAAACTCCCTTTCGTCCTCGTATAGGCTCGCCAGGGAGTGGTGGTAGGTCTGTTCCATCACCTCCACCATCCCTGTATCCACGAGCCGGGCGAAGGACTCCAGGACCCGAGGATTGTACTTATCGCACTGGTCGAGGAAGATCCCTGAGAAGCTGTAGGCGGCCTTGAAGGGGCGCTGGGAGTCCTGCCTCCTCCTTATCTCCTCCAGGATGATCTCGTTAGTCGGAAGGTAGCACTTCTCGGCGACCCGGTCGAATATTCTCCGGTTCTCCGGATCGTCGAAGTAGAAGTCGGATAGCTGGTCGGGCTCGATCCTCCTCATGGGAGAGCCGCCCCAGAAGAACTCCTTTCGGAGCCTCAGGGGCTGGTGGACCTCGAAGCAGAGGCAGACGTCGGTCATGGGACCTCACCGGATACTTCTCCATCCAAGGCGGCTTTGATGGAAGCTCCGCGAGATCGGTGGGGCGGGATCGATGGCATATCCATACATTCTCCCCCAAGTTTAATAAATATTTGATCAACGGGGTTGAGGTACATTCCTCGGCTCTGAAGGCGGCCTGTGATCGGCGGAATATTTATGGTGGATGATGAACATCAAAATAGGCAGGGAATCGATTCCATGGACTCAAATTACAGAATAAGACGGGCCGGGTCTCCCGACGATGCCGGAAAGCTCCGCCATCATTTCGACAAGATCTTTCTTCCCGAGGAGGTGGGAGCCTTCTCCGAGACGATATTCTCCCATCTTCCGGGGATGAAGAACGAACGCTGGTTCATCGCCGACGACGAAGAGACCGGAGAGATCGCCTCAGCCTTCGCCCTCATCCCCTGGACCTGGGAGATGGCGGGGGCGAGGCTCAAAGTCGCCGAGATGGGGATCGTGGGAACGGGAGAGGGACACCGGAAGAAGGGGCTGATGAGGCACCTGTCCCGGGAGTTTGACGCGACCCTCGAGGAGGAGGGGTTCGACCTGGCCGTCGTTCAGGGGATACCGGGATTTTATCGCCGCTTCGGATATTATTACTCGATCCCCCTGGAGCCCCACATCGACATCTCCCTTCATCAGGTCCCCGATTTGTCCGACGATGATTCCTACGACTTCCGGCTCGCCGAGGAGGGCGACATACCCTTCCTCTTGGCGGAAGACGAGCGATATCGAAGATCGAACTTCATCTCCGTCTTCAGAGACGAAGCCCACTGGAAGTACCTTCTGACCTACGGCCAGAGGGCCGGATGCAGCTCGCAGTTCTGGATCATGGAAGCGAGAAAGACAGAAGAGAGGCGCTACTTCAGGATTCCCCTGCAGGGCTTCGGAGCGGGGCTCATCGTGAGCGAGATCAGCGAGGGCATATCCGACGACGCCCTGACGAACCTTTTCGCTTTCTGCAAGAAGATGTGCGCAGAGCGAAATAAGCCGTACATCAGGCTGAACCTCGCCGGAGAGTCGACCGCGGCGAAGACTGCCATCTCCTTCGGGGCGTCGGCCGGGAAGCCTTACGCCTGGCAGATAAAGATCCCAGACAAGATCAAATTTCTCACCAAAATCGCCCCGGTCCTCGAAGCGCGGCTGAAGGAGAGCAGCCTTGTGGGCTTCTCCGGGACTTTGCGGCTCGATCTTTACAGAGAACAGATCGATCTCAACTGGTCCGAAGGAAAGCTCGAATCCGTCAAACTTGGGAGGGGAGGAGAATGCGAGAAGACCTTCTTCATTCCAGAAGACCTCTTCATTCCGCTGGTCCTCGGTCATCGGGCCTGGCGAGAGCTGCAGTACACGCGCCCAGACATCTTCCCGGCGATGATGTACGTCGGACCAGGCGTGGATTCGGCCTCGGACAAGGCCGTTCGCCTCATCGACGCCCTCTTCCCGGCCGAGAGGTCGTGGGTCTATGAGCAGTACTGAGCGATCGGTTTGAGAAGATGACAATTAGATGATCGAACTGAGACTATCCCAATATGGCGATCGCCGGCTGTGTTCAGACGAAAGTATTTTCCCCTCCACCGATAAAAATAATTACTCCCGGACGAATATAGGAGGTCTGGAGGGAAGAAAGTGGAAGAATCGATGAAATCTTATGAGAAGGTCCCTTCCGGGATACCGGGCTTCGACGACCTGGTGAACGGAGGGTTTCATAGAGGGACGGTCAACACCATCACGGGAGCTTCGGGGAGCGGCAAGACCGTCTTCGCCTCCCAGTTCATCTACGAGGGGATCAGAAACGGGGAGAAGGGGATGATCATCATGCCCTCGGAGAGCTCCGAATTCCTGAAGAGGGAGATGTACTCCTCCTTCAAGTGGGACTTCTGGAAGCTGGAGGGCGACGGGAAGCTCGCCATGGTGGACGTCACCGACCCCGTCCTGAGGCTTCAGAAGAGCATCGAGACCGATCCGACGGAATTTCTCATAAACTTCAGAAAACTGGTGGAGAAGAAGGTCCGGGACGAAAAGCCACAGAGGATCTTGATCGACGACCTGATGGCCTTCTTCACCGCTGTCGAGTCGCCCTTCGTCATGAGATCTCTCGCCGACGACCTCTTCGGGATATTGAGGTCCCTCGAAGTTACGGCGTTGATCACCATAAGCGAGGCCTTCGGGATGACCCAGATCATGGAGTACGGGGCCGACTCCTGCACCATACTGAAGAGGGAGAGGGTAGGAAACAACATGGTCCGATCGATCTACATCATGAAGATGAGAGGCTCCAGGATCGCGAACAGCATCAGGGTCCTGGACATCTCCGACGATGGGCTGGCGGTATCGACCCTCTCCCCCTACCCGTAGGATATCTGGAGGTATGATCGATCATGATGAAGCGCTGGATAGTTCTGGCGGGGGAGGAGGGCGGCCCCGTCTGCAACAAGATGGGAGGGATATGGGACGTCATCGACGCCGAGGCGAGGACGTTGGCGAAGCTCGCCGCAAAGAAGGATATCGACTGCGACCTGAACATCCTGGTGGCCGGCCCATACTACCCCACCCAGGGGTCGGACTGGAACAAGGGCAAATCCAGGATCACCGACATCAGCGGCCTTGAACCTCTCAAAATGAACGAAGAGCTGACGGCTGCCATCGACCGGCTCAAGTCCGAGGGGATCGAGGTGGTGGCTGCTGAGACGGAGGTCGAAGGCCATTCAATCGGCTACCTCCTCTTCAACACCGCCTACTTCGACTCCATCATCACCAGCAGAGAAGGCCAGAAGATGACCCTGGCCAACGCCATCAAGACGGAGGCGTGGCGGATATCGGGGCTCGACTCGATGGCGTTTGAGAGGTCCCCTTACGGCCCGGAGTACACCCACTACCTCGGCCTCTCCTACGCCGTCTCCCAGTTCGTAAACAATCTCGTATCCCTCGGAGAGGAGAGGGCGAAGAAATACGGGGATGAGGCGATATCGGAGTTCGCCATGTCGGTGATGCCGAAGATGCGGGTCTCCCTCCACTGCCACGAGTTTCCCACCTTCTACGCCCTGGCGAGGCTGAAGGCCCTCGGAACCCCCGTCAGGACGATTGCCACCCTCCACGCCACCGTACCGGGGAGGTCTTCCGGCTATCGGTCTCTTGAGAAGATCGCCAAGAACGACTCCACCTGGGACCCCCACGTCCCCATCGGGATGGCGACCCTCGAATCTCTCGCGAGGTACGCCGACGTCGTCTCCTTCGTCGGAGACTCGACGAAGCGGGAGGCGATGCTATTTCACAAGCTGGACGGGATCGTCATAAGAAATGGGATTGACCTCGGTGCAAGCTACATCGACTGGAATAAGAAGAACAGGTCCAGAAAGAAGATCCAGAAGTACCTCTCGGAGAACATCCACAAGGTCTACGGCGGGGAGGTGATCGACCCTGAGGATATCCTTCCGGTATTCACCATATCCCGGCCTGAGCTGGAGAATAAGGGCTACCCCCAGCTCCTCGACGCCCTCCTCCTCCAAGACCACCTGATAAAACACCGGCGGCTGGAGCAGAGGTTCGCAGAGAAGATGAGGGTGGTATGTCTCCTCATCACCTCCCACGGGCCGAAGCAGAAGGATAAGCTCCCCGACGGATTCCCCATCAACCTCCCCTCGGAGATACCGGTGGGCGAAGAGATCAGGCTAAACAACATGATCAACGAACGGGGGATCGACGCCTCCAAGCTCGCATCGAGGAAGAGGCACGCGTCCGCCGTCCTCTACCCCCAGTGGGTGGGGCCCGACGACGGGGGCCTGAACATGAGGGCCGACGAGATCATGGCCGGATGCGTCGCAGGGATATTCCCCTCCCAGTACGAGCCGTTCCTCCTCACCGGCCTCGAGGCGGGGCGGGAGGGGACCCCGTCCATCGTCTCTCGGGCCTGCGGCTTCAGCGACGCCCTGAAGAAGGTGGAGCGTCTCGTCACCGGCCTGGGCGGGTTCGTCGTCGTAGACAACATCGATGCGACATTCCAGGAGATGATCCTCGATTACGCCCTCGTCCTGGACTACTTCACCTGGACTTACCTCGAAGACCAGGTGAAGTACCGGCTCCTATGCGAGGAGTCCTTCGCCCTCGCAAAGCTGATGAACTGGACCGAGCCGGTCCTGGAGTACTACAGGAACCTGATGGTCAGCTCAGAGCTGGACAAGTGTCTCCCCTCCGAGATGAGGGGGTTTGAAGATGGTGGCCAATGATATGAAGATAGCTTACTTCAGCCTGGAGTTCCCCCCACGGATCTTTGGGGGGCTCGGCGTTTACGCCGACAGCATATCGAAGGAGTTGGCCTCCCTCGGCAACAAGATCTCCGTCTTCACCATGGGGGACGGGGAGCTGAAGCGGAGGCAGACGCGGTCCGGGATATCCGTATTCAGGGAGACGCCTCTGCCCATGAGAGACGGCTGGGAGCCCTTCCTCTCGGACCGGACCCTCGCCTGGGGGGAAGGGGTGGCCTTCCTCTCCGACCTGATGAGCTACAACCAGCTCGCCGCCGCCTCTCTGAGGGATAACGGCCCCTTCGACCTCGCCGTCGCCCACGACTGGCTCGGCCTTCCCGGGGGGATGGCTGCGAAGAGGAGCGGCGGGCCACCCCTCATCTACCACGTCCACAGCCTCGAGGTGGGGAGGGAGAAGGTCCCAAACCCTCAGATAGTCGACCTGGAGCTTCGGGGCGGACGGATCGCCGACGGGGTGATCACCGTCTCTTTTGCAATGAGAGAGCAGCTGGCGAGCCTGGGAATCCCAAGAGATAAGATCGCGGTATCCCACCACGGCGTCGATACTGGGATCTATAGCCCATCGGCGGCGAAGGAGAAGAAGGTCGGGGATCTCCGGGAGAGGTACGGTATAGGGGAGGATGACGAGGTGATCCTCTTCGTCGGGAGGCTCGAGGAGGTGAAGGGGGTGATCCAGCTCCTGGAGGCGATGCCGACGGTCCTGGCTGAGCACCCGGGAGCCAAGCTACTCATCGTCGGGAAGGGGACCCTGGAGGAGCGGGCCAGGTCGATGGCAGAGCCCCTGGGGGGCTCTGTGAAGGTCGTAACCGACTTTCTCGACCTGAAGACGAAGATCCAGCACTACGCCCTGGCGGACCTCTGCGTCTTTCCGAGCCTCTACGAGCCCTTCGGGATCGTAGGGGTCGAGGCCGCCTCCATGGAGCGGCCTGCGGTCGTCGGCGCCAGCGGCGTCTCTGGCCTGCGGGAGATCGTCGACGACCCCTCCTCGGAGCGGCCGACGGGGGTCCACGTCAACCCCTCCGACCCTGGGGACATAGCCTGGGGGATAAACCTCGTCCTGGAAGACCCCGAGAGGATGAGGGAATGGGGGAAGAACGGGAGGGCCAAGTGCCTCGAGACCTTCAACTGGGGCAGGGCGGCCAAGGAGACCCTGGAGATATACGAGAAGGTGATCTCATCCCGGAGATGAGGCGCCACTACTTCCTCGACGAGTACACCATCATAGCAGCCGAGAGGGGGAAGAGGCCCTCCGACTTCCAGCATCCAGGAACCGGGGAGAGGTCCAACCCCAAGACCTGCCCTTTCTGCCCAGGAAACGAGGGGATGACCCCGCCGGCGGTCGCCGCCTACACCGACGAGGGCGTCTTTGCCGACGGGGAAGAGAGGGTCAAAGGCTGGTGGGCCCGATCATTTCTCAACCTCTACCCTGCGGTGACTGCGGAGCCGGGGCCGCCCTCGAGGGAGTGGGTCGCGGACTTTGCGACGGGGTTTCACGAGGTGATCGTCGAGTCCCCGGACCACCAAGCCGATCCGTCCCGGTTCAGCAATAGGGACCTACAAAGGCTGGTCTGTGTCTACAGGGACAGGTACAGATGCCGGATCTACGAACCTTTCGTCGAGTACGTCTCCATCTTCAAGAACTGGGGGCGGGTCGCGGGGGCCTCCCTGAGCCACACCCACTCCCAGCTCATCGCCCTTACCATCGTCCCTCCGGCCCTGAAGAGGGAGATGGCGGCCATCGGAGAATCCTCCCGGTGCCCTTACTGCAGCCTCGCTGGAAGGGAGGCGTCCTCGGATCGGCTGATATTTGAGAACGAGAGGTTCGTCCTCATCGCCCCCTACAGCTCCACCGTCCCCTACGAGACTTGGATCCTCCCGAAAGGGCACCTATCGGACCTCGAAGGGCTCGACCCCATCGATCGAGAATGCCTCGCCGAGGTCCTTGGAGAGGGGCTGGGGCGGCTCGATAGGCTCCTCGGAGGCCCGCCCTACAACTGCACAATCCATCAGCTGCGAGACCCCGGCTACCACCTCAACCTCAGGATCCAGCCGGCTTTATCGACTATCGCCGGCTTCGAGAAGAACACTGGGATCTTCATAAACACCGTTTCGCCGGAAGATGCCGCCTCCCAGCTCCGGACGGCATGATGGGCTCGGAACTTTCTGAAGGATACCCGCATATCCCTGAGAGGTTTTTTAAAGGTCCGGCTTACGTCTTCATTTTGACGATATCTCGAAAGCCATGGGCCCGTATCTCCGTCAGGGGAGAGATGGAGTCGGCAAAAACCGAAAGGTTAATGAGACGATAACATAAGAAATTGTAGCAAAAAATAAGTGGCAGAAGCTTATCGAGGTCCTAGATAAGCGGAGTTTAGATATGAATGGTGTCTTGGTGTGCACGGCGCCTCTATCGCGGCGGCCTTCAGCCTGGAACGTCTCCACTTGTGGGCATTTCGCGGCTATTGATATCCCTCAGGGTCGAAATTTGAGCAGAGCGATGTTATCTTGGTGTGGTGGATGAAATGAGGATTGGGATGCTCTCCTGGGAGAGCCTGTACTCCACGAAGGTCGGGGGCGTCGCCCCCCACGTCTCGGAACTCTCCGAAGCCCTGGCAAGGAGGGGGCACGAGGTCCACGTATTCACCCGGAGGGGCGAGTTCGGACCCTATGACGAGATCAACGCAGTTCACTACCAGAGGATCGACTCCGACCCGTCAGGAGACATAATCGCCCAGATGGACAGGATGGGCGACGCCATCTTCGACAGGTTCGGCCACGTCCAGAAGCTATTCGGCAAGTTCGACATCGTCCACGGCCACGACTGGCACCCGGTCACGGCCCTCAACAGGATCAAGGCTGCCTACTCCATCCCTTACATCATCACCCTCCACAGCACCGAATGGGGGAGATGCGGAAACAACTTCAGCGCCGATTACATCCCGCGAGAGATAGCACACCGCGAATGGATGAGCGGCTACGAAGCGGCTGTGGTGATCACCACCACCCAGAGGATGAAAGACGAATTGATGATGCTCTACCAGATCCCCTCCGAGAAGATCGAGATCATACCCAACGGCCTCGTCGTCGGATCCTTTAGACGGTCGGTCGATCCGGGGAGGGTGAAGGAGGGGCACGGGATCCACCCTCTCGCACCTGTAATCCTCTTCTGCGGGAGGATGAACTTCCAGAAGGGACCCTGCATCCTGGTGGAGGCGGTCCCTCACGTCCTCGCCCGCCACTGGGACGCCAAGTTCGTCTTCATCGGCGACGGCGACATGAGACGGGAATGCGAAGAGAAGGCCCGGAGGTTGGGTGTCGAAGGATCCTGCATATTCCTTGGGTATACCCCCAGCAACGTCAAAGAGGAGTGGATGAACGCCTGCGATATGGTATGCCTTCCCAGCAGAAACGAGCCCTTCGGGATCGTCGTCCTGGAGGGGTGGGACGTGGGTAAGCCCGTCGTCGCCACCGACGCCGTCAGCATCATCAAGAACTTCCAGGACGGCCTCCTCGCCTACATCCAGCCGGAGTCGATAGCCTGGTGCATCAACCGCCTCCTCGACGACCCCGATGAGATGGAGAGGCTCGGCAGGTCGGGAAGAGAGCGGCTCGAGCGGGAGTTCACCTGGGACGAGATCGCGAGAGAGACTGAAGCGGTTTACAAGAGGGTTCTGAATAAATAGCCCGACCCCGCCCAAACGTCACTTTTTTGCCAGGTTCACCTCTGGGCGTGCATCAGGGATATTATCAGGTCGTGGACCTCTTCGGGGCGACCGACCCCCTCCAGGAGGTGGTGGGACCTGCCCCTGGGGGTCGATACCGCCTTGCCGCCTCCGGCGCCGATCATCGCCCTGTTGCCCACAGCCGCCCCCGCGATGCTGAAGTCGTCACCGAGGCCCAGGCCCGAGGCTGTGATGGGGATGATCGTCCCAAAGTTGAAGACCTTTCCGGGGAAGGACTGCTCCACCACCAGGTCGTTGATGTTCTTGTATAGGAGGGTCCTTCTGTGGACCCCCAGGTGGCCCGACTCCATGATCAGCCTCCAGTTGGTGATGTAGTATCGATGGGACCTCCTGTGCCCTTCCGTCCCGAAGATCCCGATGATGCCGAAGGCCATTAGGATCAAATTCTGATCCGCAAACCAGATGAGCCCCAGGCCGTCGAGGAAGGCGATGAACTCCGGTCGGCCGGGGAGGTAGAAGGCGAGGAGGGCGGGGATCGCCAGGGCGAAGAGCCACCTCCAGTTGATCCGAAAGAGGGCGATTAGGACCGCCGGCACCAAAATCGAGAGCCACCAGAGGATCCGGGCCGAGTTCTCGGGGCTCATCTCCATGATCTCGATCCTGGGGCCTGATGCGAAATACGCCCCCACCAAGGCTATGTAGATCCAGACCGCGTAGAGCCGGTAGAAGGCGAGAGGGTGGGGTCGGAGGGCCCGGATCAGCTCTTCGCCCTTCTGGAGCTTCGGCGACACAAGCTCCGTCTTTGACTTCGATCTCTTAAATAACCCTTCTCTCTTCAATGTCGGGTATTCGCAAGTATGAGCCGAATAGCGGCTCGGCAGGATGCCGGGGTATTGTTGAGGCGAACTGCCCCGGAATGAACCGCCTGGGAAGATTTCATGGGGTGGAGAAGGATCGACCGAAAGATTCAAAAATGGGTAGCACGTGGGGGGAGTCGCACCTTTTCGTGCCTCGGTGGCTTAGCTGGCATAGCGCGTCCTTGGTAAGGACGAGGCCGTGGGTTCAAATCCCACCCGAGGCTTGGTATTTCTCTTCATATGGGATTTTCGGGAGAATTTGGAATCTAGACGATCTTTTTTGAGGTGTTGTATCGGCTCGGACCCTGCTAATCATAAAGCTGCAATGCTTAAACGAAGATATATCGCAGAGGCCAAAAAGATAAAAGATAGGTTCTGGGTAGGCTCTGGGAGAGACTCCCAACCCTATGCGCTATCGATCCCCACACCCCAGCATCTTCTCTATCCTCTCCAGCGCCTCGGCGAGCCTGGCCCTGGAGGCGGCGTAGGAGATCCGGACGTGGCCCGCGCCCCCGGGGCCGAAGGCGGAGCCCGGCGGCCGCCGCCATAATGGCCGTCCACAGGAACGTCCACGCGGTGATATCGCCCCTATCGACGGTGGAGGGAGAGTTTCGGACCCGGCGGTTTCGCCCCGTCGCCGGGGAGGTCAGGGGCGACGACCGTCCACAGAGAGCACGGCCTGGGGTATCGAATCGACCTGGAGAGGGCCTACTTCACCCCCCCGCCTCGGGACAGAAAGGCTCAGAATTGCGAAGAGGGGGGCGAGGATCGTCGCCGTCGACAAGAACCCCGATGCTGTGAGGCTCCTGCGGGAGAACGCAGCCCTCAACCGGATCGATGATATCATAATTCTACAGGCCGATGCCGCAGATCTAGGAGAGCGGTACGAGAACTGCGCCGACCGGATCATCATGAACCTCCCCCATTCCGCCTCCGACTTCCTGGGGGCGGCGATGAGGATCGCGAAGGACGGCGGGGTCGTCCACTACTACGCCATCGCCCCCGAGGACGACCTCTACGGCCAGGATACGGCTTTCGTCGAAGATGCGGCGAGGGGCGCAGGCGTTGAAGTCGAGATCCTCCGCCTCGGGGTCGTGCGCAGCTACGCCCCCCACCAGTACAACATCGTCATCGACTTCCGGGTGGAGAAGCCCTGACAGGAGCCTGAGGAGTCTCTCCATTTATAAATAGACCGAAAGGTATATATTCGACAAATGACGTAGGTAGGTATGGCAAAAGTCGTTTGCTATTCTCTCCCTCTACCTCCTACAGCGACTTTTGCTCCTCCCTCCTTTTAAGATCATGACTCTGAAAGAATAACGTTATTTTGATTTCGATCGGGGCTGCAAGCCGAAAGGAGATTGGAGGGCCGACCTTTCCGCCTAAGAGAGGGAGAAGCTTCAGGGTATCCAGGGAAATAAGCTCCTAGCGTCGGTTATATATTTCAACGTCCTCTCCGGCGAGCCGGGCTCGACTTTCGGATCTTCACCTCCATCAAGGAGGTGGAGCTGGTCAATCAGTTCAAAAACCCCCGGATGGCGATGATGATCAAGACGATCTGGGGCTGGAGGATGGAGTAGAGAGGATCCCCGGGATTGGCTCTACTGACTCCGCTCTTCTCGACCCCGAGGCGACGGCTCTGGGTACGCCGGATATCATTATCATATTATGAGCAGGTCGTATCTTCCTTTGGTCCTTTCATACAGCTTTTTATCGCAGGTTAGAAGGGGTGCCTTCGTCCTCTCGGAGGCTGCAACAAAGAGAGAATCATAAATTGTGATCCTGTTCTCCAGAGCGATCTCAAAGGCGTCTTCTAAAAGCTCCTGGGCCGGGATGACCTGGCAGACGTTAAGGATGAAATCCCTCGATAACTGCATAGCCCTGAAGACCGCACTCTTCGGCTCGTCGAAGAAGAGAGCCTTCTTCCAGGCGACGTTCGCCACCTCCGCCATGGCGGTATCCACGGTTATGGGGCTGTGGTTTTCCACAGCCTTTTCGGCTGCGAGAGAATCCTCATCTTTGAAGAAGATGGTGGCGATGACGCTCGAATCCAGGACCATCCTACCTCTCATCTCGATCCGCCCTGATGAGCTCTGAGGCTTTCACCACCCCTTTCATCTCAGCCCTCACCGATCTCGCCTCGGCGAGGATCCTCTCCTTGTTCTTATCCCTAACAAGCTCCTCAATTTTGTTCCTGATCTCCTCCTGCCAGTTCACCTCCTTCATCTCTTCCATAGTATTTCGCAGATCCTGAGAGATCCTGACGCTGAATACCACACTTCCTGTAGACATGATATCTCTGTAGTTTTTCGAGGATATAATTGTTTTCTTATTTGTAAACAAAGCTCTTCTGAAGACGTTCGGGCGAAGAGATCGCAATAGATTGAACGAGAAAGGGATGATAACTACGAAGAAAAAGAGACGGTGATCTGATCTGCGCCGAGGGGGATCCCCCCGGCCTGGGTATTGGGCTGATCACCCCAGCATCTTCTCTATCCTCTCCAGCGCCTCGGTGAGCCTCGCCCTGGAGGCGGCGTAGGAGATCCTCACATGGCCCGCGCCCCCGGGGCCGAAGGCGGAGCCCGGCGTGGCCGCGACCATCGCCTCGGAGAGCATCCTCTCGGCGAAGAGGTCTCCGCCGCCGAAATCCGAGACGTCCGGAAATACGTAGAAGGCTCCCCCGGGGACGCAGCAGCGTATCCCGATCTTCCTCAGCCCCGATACCAAGAGGTCCCTTCTCTCATGAAACTCCGCCACCATGGCGGAGATGCTCTCCTGGGGGCCCTTGAGCGCCTCGACCCCCGCCCACTGGACGAAGGTGGTGGCGTGGGAGACGGAGTGGGAGAGGATCCTGTTCACCCACATCATCACCTCCTGGGGTCCGGCCAGGTACCCCAAACGCCAGCCGGTCATGGCGTAGCATTTGGAGAAGCCGTTGACGGTGACCGTCCTCTCCTCCATGCCAGAAAACGAACCTATGCTGATGTGGTCGGTGCCGTAGACGATCTTCTCGTAGATCTCGTCGGATAAGACCGAGAGGTCGTTGTCGACGGCGATGTCTCTTATCTCCTCCAGGATCTTCCGGTCGAAGACCGCCCCCGTGGGGTTTGAGGGGGAGTTTACCAGGATCATCTTCGTCTTGGGGGTTATGGAGCCGGCGAGGTCGACGGGCTTGAAATCCCCGTCCACCTCCCCCCACCGGACCCTCGCGCCGGCGAAGCTGATGCACGGCTCGTAGCTGACCCAGGAGGGGCCGATGAGGAGGCATTCGTCCCCCTCCTCCAGGAGCGCCTGGACCGCGGCGAAGATCGCCATCTTCGCCCCCGGAACGACGGATACGAGGTCGGCAGAGACCTCGATCCCGTTTTCGGCATAAAGCTTCTCGGCGATCGCCGCCCGTAGCTGCGGGATTCCGCTGGTGGGAAGGTAGCGGGTATCGCCCCTCCGGATTGAACTGATGGCGGCATCGCAGATGTTCCTGGGGGTATCGAAGTCCGGCTCTCCCACCCCCAGGTCGATGACGTCGAGGCCGGCGGCGTTGAGCTTCTTTGCCATCGCCGAGATCTTCATCGTCGTCGACTCAGAGATGGAGGCGAGCCTATCGGATACCACCCCTAATCCCCCTCCAGCCTTCTTACCATCTTCACCGCGGCCTCTACGGCCCGCTTGGAGTAGTCTATCCTGCGATGGGCATCCGGCCTCGACATCTTGGGGCCGGATATCCCCAGGGTGACGGGCTTGTTGAACTCCAGGGCGAGGTCCATGATCTTCCGGGAGGCCTGCTGGGCGACGATCTCGTCGTGGCCCGTCTCCCCCTGGATGACGCAGCCGATCGTCACCACGGCATCGATGTCGGTGCGCTCCGCCAGCTTCTTTACGGCGAGGGGCATATCATAGACGCCGGGGACCATGATCGTTCTCGCGACCTCTGCACCTAGAAATTCAGCATGTTCTCGCCCAAGGATCTCCATCTGATGGGTTATATCCCGGTTGAACTCAGCGACCACAAAACCAAGTTTTATCATAAATCCAACACCGCCGAAGATGGCACGTAGCTTCTTAGGCTCGGGGCATTTTGCGGTAATAAAGCCATCGATTGAGGTCAGCGACCCCCAGGGGCCAGACGCGTCCCGACGGTCAAAACCCATTTATCCCTTGCCGCTTATGCCGGGGTGGTGCATGCCTTATGAGTTGGGTCTATCTGGACGGGAGGTTTATTCCCGCGCAAGAGGCGGCGGTCTCGGTTTACGATCACGGGCTCCTCTATGGAGATGGGGTATTCGAGGGGATAAGGGCGTACAACGGCAGGGTCTTCAGGCTCGAGGAGCACGTTGCAAGGCTCTACGACTCCGCGAGGGCGATAATGCTCGATATCCCCATGAGCCAGGAGGAGATGTCTGATGCGATCCTCGAGACCCTGCGAAAGAACGGCCTCACAGACGCCTACATCCGGCCCCTGGTGACCAGGGGCGTCGGCGACCTGGGCCTCGACCCCAGGAAGTGCGCTAAGCCGACGGTGATGATAATCTCCCAGAAGTGGGATGCCATGTACGGTGACCTCTACGAAGTCGGCCTCACCGCCGTCACCGTCACCGTCAGGAGAAACTCGCCTGCGGCGCTTCCCCCCAACATAAAGTCCCTGAACTACCTCAACAACATCCTCGCCAAGATCGAGGCGAACGTCAAGGGAGGAAACGAGGCGATATTCCTCGACGACGCTGGGAACGTCTCGGAGGGGAGCGGCGACAACATCTTCGTCATAAAAGACGGCAGGATCTTCACCCCCTTCACCATGAACAACCTCAAGGGCATCACCAGGAGCGCCGTCATCGAGATCGCCGGGGCCAGGGGGTATGAGGTGAAGGAGGCGAACCTCGGCCTATTCGACCTCTACACCGCCGACGAGATCTTCGTCACCGGGACGGCGGCGGAGGTCGCCCCAGTCACCAGGATCGACGGGAGGGTCATCAGCGGAGGTAGGCCCGGCCCGATCACGATAGACATCATGGCCGGGTTCAAGGAGATGACGATGACGACGGGGACCCCCATCTGAGCCTCTTCCAGTAACCCCGGAAGGCAACCGCCTCTCCGCAATCTACGGGCTGCGGCCTAACAGGGGACGACCTTGACGGAGACGGTCCTCTGCCGGGGTCCGTCGAGCTCGACGAAGAGTACCCTCTGCCACGTCCCCAGGGCGAGGCGGCCGTCCTCGACGGGGATCGCCTGGCTGTTTCCCAGAAGGGCGGCCTGGAGGTGGGCGTGGGCGTTCTTGTCGAGGCGGTCGTGGAGGTAGCCGTCCCCCGGCGGGGCGAGGGACGATAGCTTTCCGAGGAGGTCGGCGACGAGGCCGCCCTCGCCCTCGTTTATGACGATGGCGGTGGTGGTGTGGCGGGTGTAGACGAGGCATATCCCCTCATCGACTCCCCTCTCCCTGACGGCGTCGTTCACCTGGCGGGTTATGTCCACGACCTCCGCTGCCTTCTCTGTCTTTATCTCGATCATCGGATCACCGGAATCTTTGCCGGACGATCTATATCTCTGGGCGAATTTAAGCTGAGCGGCACTGGCCCGAGGGTCAGCTGAGCCGTTCAAAGTCGAAGATCCCGGATCTTCATATCCCAAAAAGCGGCGCAAACCCAGTCAGGTCCGAAATCCCTTTAGGCGCAGACGACCGATAAACTGATGGCAGTTTGCGAGATCCTGGCCTAAACTAGTGGGGGGTTATTGTGGCGGAGAAGACGATCCTGGTTTTGGGGGGGTACGGCGGCGCGGGGTCCGCCATATCGAGGGCGATCCTGAATTATACGAACGCCGACCTGATCGTCGCCGGAAGGCGCGAGGAAGAGGCAAGGGCTCTAGCCGAGGGGCTCAACGCCAAATTCCCAGGAGGGCGGGCGGCCTGGGCCCACGCCGACGCCTCCGACCCGGCCACCTTGAGGGAGCCCTTCCGGAGGGCGGACCTGGTGATCGATGCGGCGACGACGGTCGCTTTCGTCGAGACGACGGCGCGGGCCGCCCTGGAGGCTCGGGCCGACTACCTGGAGATCCACTACCCCCAGGAGGTCGTCCCCGTCCTCGCTGCCGTCGCCCCGGAGGCGGAGGCGGCCGGCCTCACCTTCGTCACCCAGGCCGGCTTTCTCCCGGGCCTTCCCTCCGTCCTCGTCCGGTGGGCTGGGGCGCAATTTTCGGATTACAGGAGGGCGAGGGTATCCGTCGCCATGAAAAGCGACTTCGACCCCGGCGGCGCAGTCGATGAGTTCGTCGAGACCCTCGGCGACCTATCCGCTGAGGTCTTCAGTGATGGCAGGTGGAGGCGGGCGGGGCGAGGTGACGTCAGGAAGGTCGACTTCGGTCCGCCCCTGGGGACAAAGACCTCTTACCCCATCACCCTGGCAGAGATGAGGGATCTGCCCCAGGAGGTGGGGGTCGAGGAGCTCTCGATCTCCATAGCCGGGCTGAACTGGTTCGTCGATTACGTCGTCACCCCCCTCGCCTTCGCCCTCGGCAGGGTGAAGAGGGGCTTTGGGAGACGGCCGCTGGCACGGCTCATGGTCTTCGGGTCGAAGCGGTTCAAAGAGCCCGGGGAGGCGGTCGCCGCCGTCCTGGAGGCGGAGGGGGAGAAGGAGGGCGAGAGGGTTGCGGTCAGGTTGAGGGCGTCCCACGGCGACATCTACGAGTTCACGGCGATGCCCGTCGCCGCCTTCCTCCGCCAGTACCTCGACGGCCTCGAGAGGCCGGGGCTCTCCTTCATGGGCAGGATCGTCGAGCCCGCCAAATTCGTCCGGGATCTGGAGGAGATGGGGGCAAAGGTCGAGGTGGAGGTCCTCGAGGTCTAAAGCTCTGATCTAATTATAGTGAGGCCGATATTAAAGGAGGCGACGTGACGATATGAAGGGAGGCGATGTGACGATATGAAAGAAGACGACGGTTTCATGAGGGCGGCCCTCGAAGAGGCGAGGGCGGGGCTGGCGGAGGGGGGCGTTCCCATCGGGGCGGTCCTGGTGGAGGAGGGGAAGATCATAGGGAGGGGGAGGAACCGGAGGGTCCAGGAGGAAGATCAGCTGATCCACGCCGAGATCGACTGCCTCCGCCGGGCTCGGCTCACCGGCGGCTATTTCGGCACCACCCTATACTCGACTATGATGCCCTGCTACCTCTGCGCCGGGGCCGCCGTCCAGTTCGGGATAAAGCGGGTTGTGGCGGGGGAGGCGGAGAGCGCCCCCGAGGCGAGGGCGTTCATGGAGGACCACGGTATCGAAGTCGTCGACCTCGACCTTCCCGAGCCAAAGGAGCTCCTGGCCGAGTTCATCAGGAGATACCCCGGCCTCTGGGATGAGTTCCTCGCCGAGGTCAGCCCCGATATTTTCTGATTGGACCCTTCGGATGCCGTTCTGGTGAGAATATGTTGATCAGGGACCTGAGAGAAAGCCCGCGGTTCAGAGCAAAAGACGGGACCGATATCTGCGAGCTCCTCCACCCGGACCGGGAGGAGGGGATATCCATGGGCTACAGCCTCGCCCACGCCATCCTCGGGCCGGGGGAGGCCTCGGCCCCCCACCGGCTGAAGAGCTCCTCGGAGGTCTACTTCATCCTGGAAGGGCGGGGGATCATGCATATCGACGGCGAATCCGCTGGTGTAGGGCCGGGCCAGGCGGTATACATCCCGCCGGGTTCGATCCAGCATATCAAGAACGTCGGGGGCGGCCCTCTAGTCTTCATGTGCATGGTTTCTCCTCCCTGGAGGGAGGAGGAGCTGATCTGAAAGGCATAATTGGAGGGGTGAAGGACGGCAGCGATAGCCGAAGAGGCTGTTGAGCCGCCACGCCTCCAGCTCACTGGTCCGCCTCGTCCATCTCCATGATACCGAAGACGTTCCCCTCCGGGTCCCGGCAGCGGGCGAAGCGGCCGACCCCCGGCACCGTCATGATCTCAGAGAGGACCTCGCCCCCGCTACCGGCGACCTTCGCCATCGCCTCCTCCAGGTCTGGGACCTCTACGGTGTTCGTCGTCCCTTCGCCGGGGCTCTCCCGGGGCTTGAGGGCGCCGTCGATCCCGGGCCCCTCGCCGGTGTAGGCGAGCCAGTAGTCGAAGGGCTCCCAGCGCTCCAGCCTCCAGCCGAAGACCCCGGCGTAGAACCTCACGGCCCGCTCCGGATCGTCGACGGGGATCTCGAAATGGATAACTCGCGGCATGACAGATACGATGATTTTAGACTCTGATATAGGTGGCGATCCGGAATTGGCGACCGGCAGATTCAGCCTCGCCCCTCAAAGCCCTGCTCATCAAAGCCCTGCTCCTAGAAGGACCGCCCAACTAAGGCCTGCCCTCGGCGTCCGCGAGCCTCTTTTTTATCGACCGCCCCGCCAGGGCGCCGGTCGAGAAGGCGGCCTGGAGGTTGTAGCCGCCGGAGTCGCCATCGACGTCGAGAACCTCCCCGGCGAAGTACAGCCCCGAAACGAGCCTCGACTCCATCGACTTCGGATCGACCTCCGAGAGGGCGACGCCGCCCCTGGTCGCCATCGCGAGATCGAAGCCCCCGACCGCCTCGACGACGAAGGGAAAGCCGGAGAGATGGTCGGAGAGGCCGGTCCTCATCCCCCTTGTCATCTCTGCACATTTGAGGTCTTGAGGAATATCCAGGAGTTCAAGGACCCTCGATGCGAGCCTCGCGGGAATCTCCAGCTCCGCCAGAACCGACCTCAGGTTTCGCGGACCGTCCTTCTGCGACCTTTCGAGAAGCCAATTACCCATCTCTTCCCTTCTCCTCTCCCCAGCAAACGATACCCGCAGCACGTCCCCTGCCCTGATGTATCGGGAGAGGTCGAGGATACCGGGGCCGGAGAGGCCATCGTGGGTGAAGAGGACGTCTCCCGCCCCCTCCTTCACCTTTTTGCCCCGAAATATCGAGACCCTCGCCCCGGGGATGGAGATCCCGGCGAGGCCGGCGAAGGGGTAATCCCTGATCCGAACGGGGGCGAGGGCGGGGCCGACCTCGACGATTCTATGGCCGAGGGCCTCAGCGAAGGAGTAGCCGTCGCCGGAGGAGCCGGTGGCGGGATACGAGCGGCCCCCCGTGGCGATGACGAGGAAGCGCGACCTGTAGGCCTCATCCCCGCAGGCTACGAAAAACCCCTCCCCCGACTTCGCGATAGAGGTCACGGTCTTGCCGCCCGATATCTCGACCCCCAGGGTCTCGCACTCAGCCAGGAGGACGGCCAGGACATCCCCACTCCTCTGGGTCTCGGGGAAGACCTTCCCCCCCTCAAACCTCACCATGGCTAAGCCCCTATTCTCGAAGAAGGCGACGAGGTCGCGGTTGGTGAAGCCTAGGAGCGCCGGCCGAAGGAAGCGGCCCGCCCCGCCGTAGTGGTCGAGGAAGTCTCTTGCGTCACCGTCGTGGGTGATGTTGCAGCGGCCCGAGCCTGAGATGAGGAGCTTTCTTGCCGGCGAGCGCTTCTTCTCCAGGACGAGGACCTTCCGGCTCCCGCCGACGGCGCTGATCGCGCAAGATAGGCCGGAGGGGCCCGCTCCGACGACGATGAGGTCGAGGAGTTCGCTCCTCACCTCACCCTTCCCTTCGTTTACCTCCCCCTCCACTATCTTCTCCCATGCCCCTTCGCCGCAGTCTCGGCACATATCGTGGGACTTCGTCAAATGGATCTCTCAGTCACGACCAGCCTTGATGGATGAAAAACCTTCCCAGAGTCCCTGGAATTCTCTTCGGATGGATTCAAGGTAGATATTAGTAGTTTGGAAAAGGAGAGGGATAGAAGTCGGAGGCGTTTCAATATGGCATCGAGGGTCAGCAAGTTCGAGAGGGAAGTCGTAGCCGCCTTTGGAGGGTCGGTGGAGGACTACAGGAACGGAAAGATCGAGACCGAAGACGACTTTCTCGCATCCCTATACCACCACCTCCGGGGCCACACCGACAAAAATAGGATCATGAAGATCTCGATTGGCCGCCCCGTCGGGGATGTGAACCCAGCCTTATCCGTCTTCAAGGGGGACGAATGCCTCGTCGTCATAGAGATCCTGACGGCGACGAGGTCAGGGTCAGGAGGGAAGGCCGTCCCCTACGACCGGTCCCAGGTCAAAGAGAGGATCGAGAGGCTGAAGGCCTGCGCCCCCTTCTGCGAGAGGGGTTTTCTCATCTGCATCGACGAGGGGGAGCCGGGGTTCGAGGACGGCCCCGCCGGGTGGAAGGAGGATTACTACCGAAACCTCTGGCACGAGGCCGGGGAGGATAAGACCTACCTCTTCGAGGTGAAGAAGGGCAGGACGAACAAGCGGAGAGTCTAGATGGACGCCCCTCGGATCGCCGCGGATCTGGGCCTAGCGGCCGGCCAGGTCCGGGCGGCGGCGAGCCTCCTCGCCGACGGCAAGACGATACCCTTCATCGCCCGGTACAGGAAGGAGGCGACGGGGGGGCTCGACGAGGTGGCCATCTCCTCGGTCCGCGACCTAGTCGAGAGGTACGGCGAGCTCGACCGGAGGCGGGCCTCGATATTGAAATCCCTCCGGGAGAGGGGGGCCCTCACCCCCGACCTCGAAGAGAGGATCATGGCGGCAGAGACCCTATCCGTCCTCGAGGACCTCTACCTCCCCTTCAGGCCGAAGCGGAGGACCCGGGCCTCCGCCGCCCGGGAGCGGGGTTTGCTCCCATTGGCCGATCTGATCTTCGAGCAGGCGCGGATCGACCCCGCCGCAGAAGCGGCCCGGTTCGTCGATCCGGATAAGGGCGTTGCTTCCGTCGAGGAGGCTCTGGCGGGGGCCCGGGACATCATCGCCGAGAGGGTGAGCGAGGACCCGCAGGCCCGGTCAAAGGTCCGGCGGCTCTTCTCTGAAGAAGGGGTATTGAGGTCGAAGTCTTCGGCGAAAGCCGACGGCGACGGCTCCAAGTACCGGGACTACGCCGACTGGTCCGAGCCGCTCTCCCGGGCGCCGTCCCATCGGGTGATGGCGGTCCTGAGGGGGAAGAATGAGGGTTTTCTGACGCTTCACGCCGAGCCCCCCGCCTCTGAGGCCCTCGCCATCCTCAGCCGGCTATTCGTCCGGGGGAAGGGCCCCGCCTCCGAGGAGGTCCGCCTCGCCGTGGAGGACGGCTACAGTAGGCTCCTCGCCCCCGCCATGGAGAGGGAGGCGCTCTCGGCGGCCAGGGAGAAGGCCGAGGAGAGGGCTATCGGGGTCTTCGCCGAGAACCTGCGCCACCTCCTCCTGGAGCCGCCCCTGGGGGAGAGGACGGTCTTGGCCGTCGATCCGGGGTTTAGGACCGGCTGCAAGGTCGTCGTCCTCGATCCCCTGGGGTCTCTGGCGGCAAAGGAGGTGATATACCCCCACCCGCCCCAGAAGATGGTCCGGGAGGCGAAAGATAAGATCGTCTCTTTCTGCGAAGAGTTCGGCGTCGAGTTCATAGCCGTCGGAAACGGGACCGCCGGGAGGGAGACCTTGGAGTTTCTCAGGAGGCTACAGATAACTGGCGACCCCCCCATAGTCATGGTCGACGAGGCGGGAGCTTCCGTCTACTCCGCATCGAAATGCGCACGGGACGAGTTTCCCGACGAGGACGCCACCGTCAGAGGCGCCGTCTCCATCGGAAGGAGGCTGCAGGACCCTCTCGCGGAGCTTGTCAAGATCGATCCACGTTCCATCGGCGTCGGCCAGTACCAGCACGACGTAGATGAGAAGGCCCTGAAGCGAAAGCTCGACGAGGTCGTCGAGATTTGCGTCAACGCCGTCGGCGTCGACCTGAACACCGCAAGCAGGGAGCTTTTAGCCCGGGTCTCGGGTCTGGGGCCGAAGCTAGCAGGATCGATAGTCCTATATCGGGAAGAAAGCGGCCCCTTCCGGTCGAGGGAGGTGCTCAAGAAGGTCCCCGGCCTCGGCCCCCGGGCCTTCGAGCAGGCGGCGGGCTTCCTGCGGATTCGGGGTGGGGATAGCCCCCTCGACGGCTCCGCCGTCCACCCCGAAAGCTACAGCATCGTCGAGGCGATGGCAAAAGACCTGGGCTCCACCGTCGAGGAGCTGATGGAAGACGCCTCCCTCCAAAAAAGGATCGACCCTGCTAGGTACGTCTCCGGGACGGCGGGCCTTCCCACCATCCTGGACATCCTCGCGGAGCTCGCAAAGCCCGGAAGAGACCCCCGCCGGGAGTTTGAGATCTATAGCTTCGCCCCCGGCGTCGCGAAGATCGAGGACCTGCGGCCGGGGATGGCCCTTCCCGGCGTCGTGACGAACGTCGCCGCCTTCGGCGCCTTCGTCGACGTCGGGGTCCACCAGGACGGCCTCGTCCACATAAGCGAGCTCGCCGACAGGTTCGTCCGGGACCCGGCGGAGGTGGTGAGGGTCCACCAGAGGGTGAATGTCACGGTCCTCAATGTAGATCTGGACAGGAAGAGGATATCCCTCTCCATGAGAAAGAGGCCCGAGGTGGCGGATGGCGAAGCTCGACCCTGAAGGTCGAGAGGGGGATCTTCCGGCGGATGGATCGGCTGGTGAGGATCTCATCGGGGCCGAGCTGATAGAGGAGATCGGGGCCCTCTACGAAGGCAAGGACCCCGCCCACGACCTCACCCACGTCCTGCGGGTCTGCAGGACCGCCATGGCGATAGCCGAGGAGGAGGGGGCGGACCCGACGATCGTCGCCCTCGCTGCCCTCCTCCACGACGCCGCCTCCGGGCCGAAGAACCGGGGTAAGGATGAAGCGGAGGAGAGGAGGCTTGAGGCCATCGAGGCCCTCTTGAAGAGGTGGGGATATCCCGATGAGGTCGTCGAGGGGGTATTCCGCGCCGTGGAGGTCCACAGCTACTCGAAGGGGATCGATCCCGCCACCCCGGAGGCGAGGGTCCTCCAGGACGCCGATCGGCTCGATGCCATCGGGGCTATAGGGATCGCCAGGGTTTTTATGACGGGCGGCGCCCTCGGCCGGCCCCTCTACAACCCCGACGATCCCTTCTGCCGCGGGCGGGAGGCTGACGACAGCAGGTGGAACCTGGACCACTTCTTCTCGAAGCTTTTGAAGCTGGAAGAGGGGATGCACACCCCGACGGGGAAAAGGCTCGCAACAAGGAGGGGCGAGGTCTTGAGGAGGTACCTCTCGGACCTGGAGGAGGAGATCTCGAAAGGGATATAGGGACGAAAGCCCGACCGATCGGTGAGAAGGACGAGGGGAGAGAGGATGAGGGCCTGGATGAAGGTGAGGAATAGGAGGATGTCTCGGATGAAGATGAGGGATAGGATGGGGCATGGGACGGAGGCGAGGGATTGAAGCAGAGGATGACAGAGAAGGCGGGGGGAGCTGATATGGAGCTTGTTCTCCACCCGAAGTCGGAGATCGACGCGAGGACCAAGAGGCTGCAGAGGAGGATGGAGGGGCTCGACGGGGCCATCATCTTCCAGTCCGTGGACATGCTATACTTCTCGGGGACCGCCCAGGATGGGCTCGTCTACGTCCCGTCGGAGCCGGAGGCCGAGGCCGTCGTCATGGTTAGAAAGAGCCTGGAGAGGGCGAGGGAGGAGTCGCCCCTGGATGTCAGGGCGCTTCGGAGCCTCAAAAACCTGAAGGCTGACCTCGTCATCCCCGATGGGGCGAGGATCGGCCTGGAACTGGACGTCCTTCCTTTCAACAACTACGCCCGGGTGAAGGCAGCCCTGGGAGATGCAGAGCTCTTCGACATATCCGAAAAGATCAAGCAGGTCAGGTCCGTCAAGTCGAAGTTCGAGATCCGGCTCATCAGAGCTGCGGCCCGGATCCTCGACGCCGGGATCGGCTCGGTCCCCGACCACCTCCGGGAGGGGATGACGGAGATTGAGCTCGCGGCGAGGCTCGAGGCGGAGATGAGATCCCTCGGCCACCAGGGGTCCCTCCGTTTCCGCAGGTTCAACCACGATCTACCCCTCGGCCACCTGATGGCTGGGCCCAACGCCGCCTATCCCAGCTACGTCGCCTCGCCGACAGGCGGCGTAGGACCGTCCCTCCTCCAGCCCCAGGGGCCGGGCTTTCGCAAGATCAAGAGGAACGAGCCGGTCCTCGTCGACTACGGCGGGGTCTACAACGGCTACATCGCCGACGAGACGAGGATCTTCACCCTCGGCCGCCTCCCCGAAGAGCTGGAGGAGGCCCACGCCGCCGCCCTGGAGGTGGAGAGGGCCGTCGCCGAGGCGCTCCGTCCGGGAAACTCCGGTCGGGAGATCTATGATATATCCGAAGCCAGGGGCGAGGAGCTGGGGTATGGGGTGGCCCTCGGCGGCCCTGTCGGGGCAAAGTGCGGCTTCGTAGGCCACGGCGTAGGGCTCGAGATCGACGAATACCCCGTCCTCGGCCCCGTCGACCACGAGATCCTCCCCAACATGACCGTCGCCGTGGAGCCTAAGATGATCTATCCGGGGGTGGGGGTCGTCGGGATCGAGAACACCTTCCTCACCACCGATTCCGGTCCGACAAGGCTGACGAGGCTTCCTCAGGAGATATGGCGGGTCTGAGGGGCGAGAGGGCTCAACCGTCGAAGTAGCCGAGGATCGCAGGGAGGAGCTCACCCCTCTCCACCAGATTCGCGGCGACGCGGCGGAACCTGTTGTAGGTCTCCTTCTCCCCCTCGGAGGCGAGGTCGGGCTTCTGGCCGGTCTGGAGGAGGAATATGAAGGACCGCAGCGCGCGGTTGTACTCGGCGATCCTCTCCATCTCCTCGGGGGTGGCGCCTTCCCTCCTCCTGTGGACGAGGAGGTCGTCGGTGTCGTACCCCTCCTTCAGGGTAAAGATGAGGAGGTCGTGGTAGGGGAGGTCTTCGATCGCCTCTATGAACCGGTCCAGGTCGCAGTCTTCGGATATCATGGTAATCTTTTATCTGAGATAATGGATGATAATCTACCGCCATTAGATCAAAGGACTATCCTGTCCGACTCCATCCTCACACCCACTGCTTCCTCATCCCCTGTTGGCCTTACCCGTATTGAGTTGAGGAGTTTCTCGGTCAAAGCCACTGAAGATTCAGAATATTCAGAATATATAACACAGTCGACGTTGGCGAATAAGGAACCATTCACGTCACGCATGTCCGGCCAGAAGATGATGCATGCGATGAATGATCCGCTAGGCGACAAGCACATGCCAAGGATTCCAGGTTTGTTTTCAATACGCACCATCTCGGTGTTGATGCTCGTGCATTCGCGGTTATTGAGGAAATCTACTACTAATGATCTAGTGAGCGATTGCGTAGCTTCTATTGGCGCAGCGTAATCGTTGATGGCGATCATTGTAAATCCGCCATCGTATCGAATCCAGCATATTTCGGTATTATACTCTTCGCCGTCGACGGTGGCGTAGGGGACTTCCTCGAACTCGAAGGAGTAGCCGGTATAGTTCCCCAGATCGAAGGATACCTGGTATCCGCCGAGGGTGATCGTCTCCTCGGCCGCAATCGCCGATGGGGCGAGGATCGCGAGAAACGCCACCAGAGCCGAAATGACCGCCTTTGCACGAGCCGGGCTCGCCGAACCTGCCGCGATACCCACGACCTCACCACGCTTCAAACCATCCGAGGATCCCGTCATCGTAACCTCACTTCCCTTTGCCGGGGACCGGGTTGATCCGCATCTTTTATAAATGTTATATCGGAGAACCAGCTGATCCTCTACGTAGATCCTGAATACGGAGTCGAGCTAGATGAACCTTCGAAAACACGTCAGCCTCAACATAAACGTCCGGGGGGTGGAACCGTCCGCGACCCTCGCCATCAACGAGAGGTGCAAGCTCCTGGAGAGCCAAGGTGTGCGGGTGAGAAACCTTGGCCTCGGCCAGTCCCCCTTCCCGGTCCCTACCCCCGTCGTCAACGCCCTGCGTCTCTATGCCTCCGAGAAGGACTACCTCCCGGTGAGAGGCCTTCCGGCCCTTAAGGAGGCGGTCGCCGACTTCCACAGAAAGAAGGACGGCGTCAGCGCCAGCCCCGAGAACGTCATCGTCGGCCCCGGCTCCAAGGAGCTGATGTTCCTCCTCCAGCTCGTCTACTACGGCGAGATCATAGTCCCGACCCCCGCCTGGGTCTCCTACGTCCCCCAGGCCCAGATCCTGGGAAAGAGGGTCCGCCTCCTCCACACCACCTTCGACGAGAAGTGGCACATAAATTCCGAGAGGCTGGCCCGGTTCCTGGAGATGGAACGGGACGTATACCGGCCCCGGATCCTCGTCCTCAACTACCCGGGAAATCCCGACGGGGTAACATACACCTCCTCCGAGCTGGAGGAGATCGCTCGGGTGGCGCGAGAGTACGAGGTGGTCCTCCTCTCCGACGAGATCTACGGCCAGCTCCACCATCGGGGAGAGCACGTTTCCGTTGCGCGCTTCTACCCCGAGGGTACCATCATAAGCTCAGGCCTCTCCAAGTGGTGCGGCGCCGGTGGTTGGAGGCTTGGGACCTTCACCTTCCCGCCGGACCTCGACTGGCTCCTGGAGGCGATGGCCACCGTCGCCAGCGAGACCTACACCTCAGTTTCAGCTCCCATACAGTTTGCCGCAGTACACGCCTTCCGGGGCGGGATCGCCATGGAGAGGTACCTCTGGCACGCCCGAAGGATCCTCTCGGCCCTCGGCTCCGAGTTTCAGGGGATCGTAGCAGGTGAGGGCGTCAGGGTCCACGCCCCCGAGGGCGGGTTCTACCTATTTTTGGACTTCTCGCCCATGGCGGAGTCCCTTGCGAGGAGGGGGATACGAGACGGCGAGACCCTCTGCGAGCGGCTCCTGGCAGAGAAGGGCGTCGCCATCCTCCCAGGATCGGCCTTCGGCAGGCCCGATAGCGAGCTCTCGGCCAGGGTCGCCTACGTCAACTTCGACGGCTCCAACGCCCTCGCCGCGAGCGAGACGATCCCGCTACATCAGAGCCTCCCCGAAGATTTCATATCCACCATCTGCCCGGAGACGATCGGCGCGGCCCAGGATATCGCCGCCTGGCTGAATGAAGAGGGTTGATACGGTCCATAATGGCCGATACGGGTTGAAGTGGATGATACGAGTCTGAAGTGACTACTCCCCGCCCTAAAGGGCGGGGCTTCTAGCTTTTGGCAGAGACTGTAGTCCCAGTCTCAAAATGTTTATCGCCGCGTTCTCGTCACGGTCCATGACTAGCCCGCATTGAGGACATCCATGGACCCGATCCGATAGCGACTTCGGCACTTTAAGACCGCACCTGGAACATAGCTGACTTGTGTTCCTGGGATCGACTAGAACCACTATCGAACCGGCGCTCTCAGCCTTGTATGATGTGGTTGTGACTAGCATCCTCCAGGCAGCGTCTGATATGCTTTTAGCCAG
>Ga0334900_1000941_pt1 | contig 36228 bp, 41 predicted proteins | sample GraSluR3_MG_2_FD_207231 | JGI IMG/M metagenome (GOLD analysis project Ga0334900, IMG submission 207231) | Sludge microbial communities from methane-producing bioreactor in Wageningen University, Netherlands - Granular Sludge_31_08-R3 | ecosystem: Engineered > Bioreactor > Anaerobic >... | reverse complement strand
ATGTTCAACAAGCTGCTCGATCAGGGGCAGGCTGGTGATAACATCGGCGCGCTTCTTCGCGGTATCGACAAGAAAGAGGTTGAGCGTGGACAGGTTCTCGCAAAGCCCGGTTCGATTACTCCTCACATGAAGTTTAAAGGGCAGGTTTACGTTCTGAACAAGGAAGAGGGTGGACGTCACTCTCCTTTCTTCTCCGGTTATCGTCCCCAGTTCTACTTCAGGACCACCGACATTACCGGTTCCATCACTCTGCCTGAAGACAAGCAGATGATTATGCCTGGTGACAATACCGAAATCAATGTTGAGCTCATTCACCCCATTGCCATGGAGAAGGGGCTTAAATTCGCTATTCGTGAAGGTGGCCGGACAGTTGCTTCCGGTCAGGTTACCGATATCGTCGAGTAAGAGTATTTCTGTCGGGTCCCGCCCGCTTTGAGGCGGGGCCTTTTTTTAGGAGGAAGGATGGCGAAGAATAGAATTCGCGTACGGCTGCGGGGCTTTGACGTTGAACTGGTAGATCAGAGTGCCAAATCCATCGTTCAGACCGTTGGAAAAGCCGGTGCGAGGGTTGCGGGGCCGATACCCCTGCCTACACGGATCAACAAGTTTACTGTGCTGCGTTCTCCCCACGTTAACAAGAAGGCGAGGGAGCAGTTCGAGATGCGTACGCACAAGCGGCTGATTGATATTCTGGATCCGACGTCCAAGGTAATGGACGCCCTTATGAAGTTAGAGTTGCCCGCCGGAGTTGATGTAGAAATCAAGCAGTAGGCTTTAGCGGCAATAATACGTCTGTCTGCGGGAACGGTACACAGACCAATTTTATTGATCGAGGTTTTATGCCATGTTGGGATTGTTGGGAAAAAAACTTGGGATGACCCAGGTGTTCGACGAGAGGGGTATTCTTACCCCTGTTACCGTAATAGAAATTGTAGAAAACACTGTATTGAATAACAGAACCGAAGAAAAAGACGGGTATACCGCAGCTGTTCTGGGAGCTTTTAAGCAGAAGGAATCGAGGCTTACGAAACCGGTTCTGGGGCAATTCAAGAAGAGCGGATCTTCTCCTACAAGGATTATCCAGGAAGTCCGGGATCCGGACTTTGAAGGAGAACCGGGCACCACCCTGGGCGTCGACCTTTTCGAAGGGGTCCGGTTTGTTGATGTTGTCGGCGATTCGAAAGGAAAGGGCTATCAGGGTGTAATGAAGCGCCACGGTTTTAAGGGTGGAAGAGCTACCCATGGTTCCAAGTTTCACAGAGGCTTGGGAAGTACCGGTATGGCGGCGACTCCTTCGCGGGTGCTGAAGGGGAAAAAGATGCCCGGGCGAATGGGGAATGAACGGGTGACTGTTCAGAATCTCCTGGTAGTAAAGATCGATCCTGAGAAAAACGCCCTGCTGGTTAAAGGAGCTGTCCCTGGTCCCAAGAACGGCGTTGTGTTTGTTCGGAAAGCCAAGAAGCGATAGCGACTGCAGTTAGCGGGATTATTAGAATAGAGGCGATCAATGGAAAAGATGGTTTTGTCTACGGACGGAAAAGAGATACGAAGCATCGAGTTGTCGGACGAGGTCTTTGGCCGCGAGGTCAGCGACGGTGCTATTTACTATGCCATTCGAAATGAGCTGGCAAATATGCGGGTGGGTACTGCTTCCACAAAGACACGGAGTGAGGTTCGCGGTTCGGGTGCCAAGCCCTGGAGTCAGAAAGGAACCGGGCGCGCTCGTTCCGGACACCGAAGGTCTCCTGTATGGGTCGGCGGTGGAACGGTCTTTGGACCGAAGCCCCGGGATTACAGTTATACAGTGCCTAAAAAGATGAAGCGTGCCGCAATGAAATCGATCCTGAGCATGAAGGCCAAGGACGACTCCCTGGTGGTTGTAGAGGATTTTACTGTTGAAAGCGGAAAGACAAAAGACCTTTCCCTGATCCTGAAAAATCTAAGCGACGGTGAACGAACTGTCATGATCATCAAGGATGACGACGCGATGGTAAAACGCGCCGGTCGGAACATACCCTGGTTGACGATTCTTTCATACAACCGTCTGCGGGCTCATGATCTTTTTTACGGCAGGAAGCTGCTGGTACTGGAGACCGCTGTAAAGAATCTGAATGAATTCTATGCAGGACAGGCTTCCAAAGCCTGAGGTGGGGGGATTAGATGGATACACAACAGATAATCATTGAACCGGTTCTGACCGAAAAGACAAATCTGATGCGTGAAGGCGATCAGAAGAAATACGTTTTCAAGGTGCATCCCTGGGCAAACAAGATTATGGTGATGCGGGCCATGAAGGAACTTTTCGATGTTAAGCCGGTAAAATGCAACATTGTAAACGTTAAAGCCAAACCCCGCTCGACCAGAACCAAACACGGTGTGCGCCGCGGTAGCACGACTCCCTGGAAGAAGGCGATCGTTACCCTGGCTTCGGGCGACAAGATCGACATCATCGACGGTGTTTAGCGCAGCGGTAAGGAGAAGCAAGAATGGGCATAAAGAAATATAAGCCAAGAACCCCGGCTTTGCGGTATAAAACATCTCTGACGTTTGAAGAAATAACTTCAACCAAATCTGAGAAAGCACTTACCAGTGGAAAATTCCAGAAGGCTGGACGGGGTGCCGGTGGACGTATCAGTGTTCGACGCCGGGGCGGCGGACACAAAAGAAAATACCGAACCATAGACTTTAAGAGAGATAAATATGGTGTGCCCGGCAAAGTCGCCACCATAGAGTACGATCCCAATCGCAGTGCGAATATTGCGCTGATTAACTACGCCGATGGCGAGAAGCGGTACATTCTGGCCCCCAGGGGACTGAAGGTTGGCATGTCCATTATCAGCGGTGAAAACGCTCCGAAGGAGATCGGGAATGCACTGCCCCTGGAGAATATAAACCTCGGTATGACGGTTCACAATGTTGAACTTCAGAAGGGGCGGGGCGGACAGCTCGTGCGGGCTGCCGGTATGGGTGCGACCCTGGTTGCCAAAGAGGATGATTATGTAACCCTGAAGCTGCCATCCGGCGAGATGCGTCTCGTTTTCAAGAAGTGCATGGCTACGCTCGGAGAGATCGGGAACGAAGACCATATGAACGTGTCCATCGGCAAAGCCGGCCGTTCCCGTTGGCTCGGGAAGAGACCCAAGGTGCGTGGTGTAGTAATGAACCCCGTTGATCACCCCCATGGAGGCGGTGAGGGAAGGACTTCCGGAGGACGTCATCCTGTAAGCCCCTGGGGCCAACCGACAAAGGGTTTCAAGACACGGAAGAAGAGAAAATCCTCCGGCAAGTTTATTGTCAAGAAACGGAAATAGGAGAGAGTCGTGGCGCGTTCTATAAAGAAAGGACCATTTATCGAGAAGAAGCTGTATAAGCGTATCCTCGAGATGAGCAAATCCGGTGAGAAACGGATGATCAAGACCTACTCCCGGTGTTCTACGATTATTCCTGAGATGGTTGGATTAACTATTTCGGTTTATAACGGGAAGAGCTGGGTGCCGGTTTATGTAACGGAAAACCTGGTTGGACACAAGCTCGGCGAGTTTTCTCCGACAAGAATTTTCCGCGGTCATGCTGGTTCTGACAAGAAAGCCGGAAAGAGATAGGTGAGGCAAGAAGATATGGAAGCGAAGAAAGGCTACAAAGCTAATATTCGGCATCTGTTGATTGCTCCGACCAAGTTGCGCCGGGTTGCAAACGTAGTCCGGAACAAGCCTTATGTCGAGGCTCTGGCTATTCTTGAAAGTCTGCCTCAGAAGGGTGCAAGATTCCTGACCAAGGCAATACATTCCGCAGCGGCGAATGCCCTGGTTCAGAATAAGCAGCTTGACGAAGAGATGCTGTATATCAAGGATCTTCAGATCAATGAAGGCCCGAGGCTCAGACGGCTGTGGGCCCGTGCGCGGGGTCGCAGGGATATTCTGCAAAAACGTATGAGTCATATATCTGTAGTCGTAGACGAAATTGCTGAGAGGGGTAAATAGGATGGGGCAGAAAGTTAATCCCATTGGGTTGCGTTTAGGAATCAACAAGACATGGTCTTCCAAGTGGTATGTGGATCCCAGGGAATACGCTGATACCCTTCACGAGGACCTTGCTCTCAGGAAGGCTCTTGCAGACTCTCCCGAAGCACAGGGTGCCGAAATTTCCGAAGTCGAGATAATCAGGCACCCCCAGAGGATTACCATCGTTATACACACCTCCCGCCCGGGAATAATCATCGGCGCGAAGGGTGCGAATATCGAAAAGGTCGGAGCCCGTCTTCAGAAGATCGTAAACAAGAAGATCCAGTTGAAGATAAAAGAGGTTAAGCGTCCGGAAGTTAATGCGCAGATCATCGCCCAGAATGTCGCACGGCAGTTGAAGTCCCGCGGATCTTTCCGAAGGGCGCTCAAGATGGCAGTGAATAACGCCATGAAAGCCGGAGTGCAGGGTGTCAAGGTGCGTGTAGCCGGCCGTCTTGGCGGTGCCGAGATGTCCCGGACCGAACAGTATAAGGACGGACGGGTTCCGCTTCATACACTCAGGGCCAACATCGATTACGGAACTGCCGAAGCCGATACCACCTTTGGCGTTATCGGAGTAAAGGTCTGGGTTTTTACAGGCGAAGTATATCGGAAGGATCGAAAGGAAGACGCAGGGCTCTTGGTTCGCAAAAAGAAGACCACCGCTGCTGCGTCGGAGAGGAGCTAAGCGATGCTGAGTCCAAAAAGAACTAAGTTCAGGAAACAACACCGCCAGGTTCGTCGTCTTAAAAAGACTGCAAACCGGGGGAACAAGATATCTTTTGGAGATTTCGGGTTGATTGCCCTCGAGGGTGAGTGGATAACAAACCGACAGATCGAAGCCGCACGTATTGCGATGACCCGACACGTGAAGCGTGGTGGTAAGGTATGGATCAGGATATTCCCCGACGTACCCTACACGAAGAAACCTGCTGAAACGCGGATGGGTAAAGGTAAGGGAAACCCCGAAACCTGGGTAGCCGTTGTTAAAGAAGGAACAGTGATGTTCGAGATGGCGGGTGTTCCCGTTGATCTCGCACAGGAAGCAATGAAACTTGCTGCATCCAAGCTGCCCATCAAGACGAAGTTCGCCGTACGGCGGGATTTGGAGTAGTTGCTATGAAAAACTCATTTTCTGATCTTACGTATGACGAGCTTCTGTTAAAGCGTGAAGAGCTTAAATCAAAGCTCCGGGAACACCGGTTCAACAAAGTGCTTGGTCACGTAGAAAATCCGGTAGAAAAGCGTAACCTTCGCCGAAACGTGGCTCGTCTGAACACTATTATCTACGAGTATGCCCTTGGAATACGAGTGCCGGAAGAAGGTAGGAAATAGAAATGGATACGATGGATAAAGACGCGGTGGAAAAAACTAATAATTCAACCGGCAAGAAGTTTTATACCGGGGTTGTCGTCAGTGACAAGATGGATAAGTCAATCGTGATTCAGGTTTCGACACGACAGCTTCATCCTCTGTATAAAAAATACGTCGCCCGGTCAAAGAAGTTTATGGCCCATGACGAGAATAATGATGCACATATCGGAGATACGGTACGCATTGTTGAATCCCGGCCTAGGAGTAAGAGAAAAACCTGGAAGCTGGTTGAAATTGTAGAGCGCGCGAAGTAATCCGACGCGACATGAGGGAGAAGAATTGCCATGGTACAGATGCAGACATATCTGAATGTTGCCGACAACAGCGGAGCAAAGCGCGTCCAGTGTATTAAGGTACTCGGAGGCAGTAAGAGAAAGTATGCCGGAGTCGGCGATATTATCGTAGTTGCGGTAAAGGATGCTCTTCCCAATGCTGCCATAAAGAGCGGGGATGTTCAAAAGGCTGTTATTGTGCGGACAAAGAAGGAGTTCCGTCGACAGGACGGCACCTACATCCGCTTCGATGACAACGCATGCGTCATTATAGACGCAAACCTTAATCCCCGGGGAAAGCGTATTTTCGGGCCTGTAGCCAGGGAGCTTAGAGATACTGGTTTCATGAAGATCGTATCGCTGGCTCCAGAGGTCCTTTAGGCTCTGCACGAGGTATAAAGGATGAGTGGGAAGATGAAGATAAAACTGAAGAAAGAGGACACAGTCCAGGTCATTGCTGGGAAAGACGCCGGGAAAAGCGGCAAGGTGCTCAGGATTGACCGAAATAAGGGACGTGTAGTGGTTCAGGGGCTGAATATGGTTAAAAAGTCCGTGAAGCCCAGGAGCCAGCAGGATAAAGGCGGGATCATCGATATCGAAGCCGGTCTTGCAGTTTCTAACGTCATGATCGTATGCAAAAAATGCGGGCCTACACGGATCGGATATAAAATTGATGGCGATTCGAAGCTCAGGGTCTGCAGAAAATGCGGGGAGGCTCTTTGATGGCCGAGTACACACCCAGACTTAAAAAGATGTATCTGGAAACCGTCAGAAAAGAACTGGTGGATGAGTTCGGATACAAGTCGCCGATGCAGATCCCTCGTATAGAGAAGGTCAGCGTAAGTGTCGGAGTCGGAGATGCCATCGCGAACAAGAAGTTCCTGGATTCTGCTACAAAGGAACTGGAGCAGATTACCGGGCAGCATGCGGTGAAAACCAAGGCACGAAAATCCATTGCAAACTTTAAACTACGGGAAGGCATGGAAATTGGAGCCAAGGTAACCCTGCGGGGAAACTACATGTGGGAATTTCTCGAGAGGCTGTTGAATGTCGCTCTGCCCCGTGTAAAGGACTTTCGAGGAGTAAATCCAAAGGCCTTTGATGGAAAGGGGAACTACTCCCTTGGTATCCAGGAGCAGATAATTTTTCCTGAAATTGATTACGATAAAATCGAACGGGTCAGCGGGCTTAATGTCGCAATCGTTACAACCGCGAAGAATGATGACGAAGCTCGCAGTCTTCTGCGGAAGCTCGGAATGCCCTTCAGGAAATAGGAGTAAACGAGATGGCTAAGAAATCTATGATAATAAAAGCAGCGCGGAAGCCGAAGTTTATGACCAGAAAGGTTAACAGGTGTCGTGTCTGCGGACGTCCCCGGGGATATATGCGCAAATTCCAGATGTGCAGGGTCTGTTTTCGCAAGTATGCGAGCGAGGGACTTATTCCCGGTGTAACAAAATCAAGCTGGTGAGGGAGTATTAAATGGCTGTTACCGATCCTGTAGCAGATATGCTGACAAAGATACGAAATGCAAGTAGTGCGCGTTTCGACCGAGTTGATATTCTTACCTCTAAACTGAAGCTTGAGATCGTTAAAATACTCAAGAACGAGGGGTATATTAAAAACTTCAAGAAAACGACGGTGGATGGAAAAAACTACATTCGCATTTTCCTGAAGTTCGATGATAAACAGAAGCCGATAATCCACGGGATAAAGAAGATTTCCACCCCCGGAAGAAGAATATATGCCGGATACAAGAAACTTCCCCGTATTTTCAACGGTTATGGAACGCTTATCGTTTCCACTTCCACGGGTGTAACGACAGGGAAGAAAGCTGCGGAAAAAAAGGTCGGCGGCGAACTTATTTGTTCGGTATGGTGAGGGTAGCGAGATGTCACGTGTAGGAAAATTACCGATAGAGATTCCCAAAGGGGTCAAGGTTAACCTCAACAATTCCATTGTAGAGGTTGAAGGTCCCAAAGGAAAGCTGACCCAGGAAATAAAAGGCGACATCAGCCTTAATATTGAGGACGGCCAGGTCGTCGTCGAGTGTAACAGCCAGACCAAGCAGAACCGGTCCTATCATGGATTGTACCGAAAATTGTTGCATAACATGGTTACAGGTGTAAGCAGCGGTTTCAGTCAAACCCTGCTTATAAACGGCGTTGGTTACAGGGCAGAGCTGAAGGGAAAGATCCTGGCCCTGAACCTGGGATACTCCAACATGATAGAATTCATGATAAACGATGATATTTCGGTGAACCTTGAAGGAAACAACAAGGTTATCATAAGCGGAATCGACAAACAAAAGGTCGGACAGGCTGCTGCCGAAATACGTTCTTTACGGCCCCCTGAGCCATATAAGGGCAAGGGTATCATGTATGAAAACGAAAATCTGCGCCGTAAAATCGGTAAGTCTGGTGTTAAGTAAGGATTAGCAGGATGAAGAAGATAGAGGAAAAACTCAGAAAGCGTCTTCAGCGCAAACGGCACATCAGAAAACAGATTTTCGGCACTGCCGAAAGGCCGAGGATGACCGTGTACCGGAGTAACCGCTACGTCTATATTCAGGTAGTTGATGATGCCAGTGGTGTAACGATTGCTGCCGTGAATAACAGGCAGAAGGACAGTGCCGATCTGAAAACCAACGTCGATAATGCTGCAAAGCTCGGCGAGAAAATCGGAGAGCGCCTGAAGGAGCAGTCAGTTGATACTGTGGTTTTCGACAGGAACGGTTACAAGTATCACGGGATTGTAAAAGCTATTGCCGACGGTGCCCGGAAAACTGGACTGAAGTTCTAGGGGGATATGGTGGAAAGACGAGATCGAGATAATCGCGATAGAGATCGGGATAAGGAATTTACTGAAAAGCTGATAAAGCTCAACCGTGTCGCCAAGGTCGTTAAGGGCGGTCGTCGCTTTTCTTTCTCCGCTCTGGTTGTTGTGGGGGACCAGAAAGGCCGAGTTGGTCTTGGGTTTGGTAAGGCGAACGATGTAACCGAAGCTATTCGAAAGAGTATTGAGAAGGCAAAAAAGAACATGATACACTTGCCTCTCAAAAACGGGACTCTTCCTCATGAAGTTATCGGGCAGTTTAAAAGTGCCGAGGTTCTCATGAAGCCCGCAGCTCCAGGTACAGGTGTAATCGCTGGGGGACCGGTACGTGCAGTCATGGATGTGAGCGGTGTTACCGATATCCTGAGTAAATCCCTGGGTTCTAAAAACACCATTAATATCGTAAAAGCGGTGTTTGAAGGCTTCGAAAAGATCCTGGATGCCAAAGAGGTTGCCAGGAACCGGGGTAAGAGCCTTGCGGAAATGTGGGGGTAAGGGATGAAATTACGGGTTAAACTTGTAAATAGTGTAATCGGACGCCCGCAGAATCAAAGGCGGGTAGTTGAAGCCCTGGGCTTGAAGAAGCTGAACAGTACGGTTGACCATGACGATATTCCTTCAATCCGGGGTATGGTCAGGAAGGTTTCTCACCTGGTTCAGGTAGAGGAGATCAAATAATATGGAATTGCATGCACCGAAAGGTTCTACAAAGAAAAAGATAATTGTAGGTCGCGGGAACTCGGCTCGAAAGGGACGAACCTCCGGTAAGGGAAATAACGGACAAAACGCACGTTCAGGCGGAGGCGTTCGTCCCGGATTCGAGGGTGGACAGATGCCTCTCTACCGACGGATTGCCCGGCGGGGTTTTTCTAACTACCCCTTTAAAAAGGAATATCTGCCGGTAAACCTTGATCTGATTGAAAAGAAATTCAACGACGGCGACACTGTAAGTCTTGAAACTCTTAAAGAGAAGAAGCTTGTTAAGGGAAAAAACATTGCCGTCAAAATCCTTGGTAACGGTGATATTACGAAGAAGTTGAACTTTCAGGTGGATCAGGTTTCTTCCGCAGCTAAAGAAAAGATCGAGAAAGCCGGCGGTACTGTAGCCGTTGCTGCTCAGGAGAAAAGCGAAAAAACCGCCGAAGAAAAAGGCGAATAGGACTGAACTGATATGGCGACGAATCCACTAGTTGATATTTTCCGTATCCGCGACCTCAGACAAAGGATATTGTTTACCCTGGGAATGCTGGTTGTCTTTCGACTTGGGGCCAACCTTCCGATTCCAGGCATAAACGTGAAAGCTTTGAATCTCTACTTTATGTCTCAGCAGGGAGGTGCGGGTGTCGGTATTACCGAGTATATCGACTTCTTTGCCGGTGGAGCGTTCAAAAACTTCTCCATTTTTATGCTCGGGATTATGCCCTACATCTCCACGTCGATTATTATGCAGCTTCTGGTACTGGTTTTTCCCAGCCTCAAGCGTATAAGTGAACAGGAGGGTGGGAGAAAAAAGATACAGCGTTACACTCGTTATGGAACGGTCATAATCTGTCTGATCCAGTCCTACGCCGTAACTATTTATGCAAATCAGATTCCTGATGCAATAAATATTAACAGAACTGCGTATACCTTTATCGCAATGCTGACAGTTACGACGGGAACGATCTTTCTAATGTGGATCGGCGAACAGATAAGTCAGCGGGGGATCGGTAATGGGATATCCCTGCTTATATTTGCCGGTATCGTTGCCAGGATGCCCGCCGCGTTCATCACCCTTATAGAGAAGGTGCAGATAGGCGAGCTTAACCCCGTTTTTGTCATCCTTGTGCTTGGAATGTTCATTGCGGTCATAGCGCTTGTAATTTATGAACAGCAGGGACAGAGAAAAATCCCTGTTCAGTATGCAAAGAGGGTGGTTGGTCGAAGAATGTATGGAGCACAAAACACCTACATACCCTTCAAGATTAACCCGTCAGGAGTTATACCTGTTATCTTCGCATCAAGTGTACTGACTTTCCCCTTGCAGATTGCAGGGAACCTGGGAGGACAGGTCAGCTGGCTTCAAAGTCTTAGTTACTGGTTACGACCAAACGGGATCCCGTATCTTATTATGTACACCCTCTTGATTATCTTTTTTGCATACTTCTATACTCAGGTGACACTGAACCCGCATGAAATTGCCAAACAGATACGAGAGAACGGCGGGTCCATTCCCGGTATACGTACTGATAAGATTGAAGAATATTTGAATACAATATTGAGCCGGATTATTCTGCCCGGTGCGTTATTCCTGGCTTTTATCGCGGTTATTCCTTCTATCGTGCAGATGCTCTTTAACTTTCCTCTGGAAGTAGCTATGCTGATGGGTGGTACATCGCTGCTTATTATGGTAGGTGTAGACCTTGATACAATGTCCCAGATCGAAGGACACCTGAGGATGCACCATCATGACGGCCTGGTTAAGAAGGGCAAAATTCGATCAAGAAACCTATAAGGGGACTTATATGAAGGTAAGAGTTAGCGTTAAACCTATGTGTGATAAATGCAAGGTTATTAAGCGGCGCGGCGTCGTCCGAATAATTTGCGATAATCCCAAACACAAGCAACGCCAGAAGTAGGAGATCCATAAATGGCACGTATTGCAGGCATCGACCTTCCAAATAAAATGACAAAGATCGCTCTGACCTATATTTACGGTATAGGACGGTCCTTGGCCATAGAAGTTTGTGAAAAAGCGGGCGTTGATCCCGATTCGAAAATAAATGATCTGACTGCAGACGAGGTAAACAATATCCGTCAGTTGCTGGATAATGAGTATACCGTTGAGGGCCGTCTCAGGACCGAAACCGCACTCAATATTAAGCGGCTCATGGATATCGGGTGCTATCGCGGCTTACGGCACCGCCGAGGTTTACCCCTTCGTGGTCAGAGAACCAAAACAAACGCGCGTACCCGGAAGGGTAAGAGAAAGACCGTCGCCAACAAGAAGAAAGCGACCAAGTAGTCAAAGGAGCATACATTGGCTAAGGTTAAGAAGAAGAAAGAGAAGAAGACGGTATACGAAGGACAGGTATACATCCAGGCCACCTTCAACAATACCATTGTTACTATCACCGATATGACAGGAAATGCTGTTTCATGGGCATCTGCCGGGGGACTGGGTTTCAAGGGTGCAAAAAAGTCCACACCCTACGCTGCTCAGACTACTGCAGAAACGGCTGCAAAGAAGGCTATGGATTATGGTCTTCGGGAAGTACATGTCAAGGTAAAAGGACCGGGAATGGGGCGTGAATCTGCGATTCGTTCCCTTGGAAATCTGGGATTGGCGGTCAAGAGCATTCGTGATATTACCCCCATACCGCATAACGGTTGCCGTCCCCGGAAGAGCAGAAGGGTATAAGGAGTTACAGACATGGCAAGATACGTAGGACCTGCCTGCCGGCTCTGTCGCGCAGAACACACCAAATTATTTCTCAAGGGCGAACGCTGTAACTCACCTAAGTGTCCCATAAACAAAAAGCGTCCTTCCCCGGGGAAAGGTCCCCGTGAAAGGATGAAAAAGATGTCGGACTACGGGGTACAGCTTCGGGAGAAGCAGAAGCTGAAGAGAATGTATATGCTGCTGGAAAAGCAGTTCAAAATTCTGTTCAACAAGGCTGAACGAATGAAGGGAATCACCGGTGAAAACCTTATAAGCCTTCTTGAAAGCAGAATTGATAACATTGTTTACCGGCTGCACTTTGCCTCATCCCGATCTCAGGCACGGCAGCTCGTTAATCATGGTCATATCAAGGTTAACGGTCGGCGTGTGACTATTCCTTCTTACCTTGTACGGGAAAACGATGTGATTGAAGTGCAGGAAGCGAGTAAGAAGCTCGTCAATATCAAGGAGAGCCTCAAACAATTCTCACGGTCCGGGGTGAGTCCCTGGCTGGAGTTGAATCCCGATGAAATGAAGGGAAAGGTACTGGCTCTGCCCCGCCGTTCTGATGTAACTGAACTTGCAGATGTCAAAGAACATCTGATCGTAGAGCTCTATTCTCGGTAAGGTGGTGACATGGCGCGCAAGAACTTAATGAAAGGATTCAAAAAACCTAAGGGTATTACATTCGAGCATTCGGAGGTAAACCAAAATTACGGTAAGTTTATCGCTTATCCTTTTGAACGAGGATTCGGGACTACCATTGGAAACACCTTGCGCCGTGTATTACTCAGTTCTATACAGGGTTATGCGATTACTGCGGTAAAAATTACCTCCTATGACAGCGAGGGTACTCCGCACATTATTTCTTCAGAGTTTGAGTCTATACCGGAAGTAGTTGAAGACACTCCGGAGATTATAAACAACCTGAAATCGCTGAATGTGCGTTTACCTAATGATACTGAACAGAAAACCGTTCTGATCGAGTTCAAGGGACCTGGAGAGATTACCGGCGATTCAATAGCCCAGGCGACGGATATTGAGGTAATCAACAAGGATCTGAAGATCGCAAGCTTGATGGAGAATGCCAACATCGATATAGAAATACAGGTGGATCTCGGAAGGGGATACATTCCTGCAGAGACCAATGAGAAGTATATCGATGTTATCGGTACGATTCCGGTGGATGCGGTGTTTTCTCCAGTGAAAAGGGTAAAGTACTCCATCGAAAACACCAGAGTCGGGCAACGGAGCGATTACGATAAGCTGGTGCTCGAGGTATACACTGACGGCACGCTTTCTCCTGATGATGCCGTAGCCGAAGCCGCAAAGATCGCGAAAGATCATTTTTGCATCTTCATCAACTTTGATGAGGATTCGGTCACTGGCGATGATGAACTGGATGAAGATGAAGAGCGGATACGGGCGATACTTGATACTCCAGTAGAAGAACTTGAGCTTTCTGTCAGATCGAGTAACTGTCTGAAGAATGCAAATATCAAGACTATTGGCGATCTTACCCGAAGAACTGAAGATGACATTGCCAAAACCCGCAATTTTGGCAAGAAATCCCTAACGGAAATCAAAGAGAAACTTCAGGAATGGAATCTGTATTTAGGTATGACTGATTACAGTGTCCTAAAAGACTCAGACAGGTTCATGAAAGGCAAAGAAGAAGATGAAGCATAGAATTGGATTTAACCGTCTTGGTCGTAAGGCAAGTCACCGTAAGGCAATGCTCAGAAACATGGTAACTTCCCTGTTCAACTATGAGAAGATTACTACAACAAAGGCAAAGGCTCTTGAAATACGTCGTATAGCCGAGAAAATGATTACCCGTGCCAAGGTCGATTCCGTACATAATCGCAGGATGATCGCAAGGTACATCTGGGACAAGGGAATTGTTAACAAGCTGTTTACAGAGATTGGGCCGAAGAATGCTGATAGAAACGGCGGTTATTGCCGCATCCTGAAAATAGGCAGTCGAAACGGCGATGCAGCTGAAATGGTAGTTATCTCTCTGGTTGAAAGTGACAACGAAGCGGAAGGAAAAACTGAGAAGGTTTCCAAAAAGAGAAAAGAGAAGGCTCCTAAGGCTGAAGCTGCAAAAAAGGAACGCGTTAAAGCTGAAAAAGCTGAATCTGAAGAAAAAAATGAAGAAACAGAGGAAGCTGTAAAACAGGAAGCTGAATAGTTTCCAGGCTTGCGAATGAGAGAAAGGGGAGCAGAGCTCCCCTTTTTTTATCTTTTCCAGGGACAAGCATTGTCTATACTCTTTACACAGAAGTTCTACATACCGATAATCAAACAAGAAGACTCGATAAGGAGCTTATTAAATAAGCATGCGCCCCGGAAATAGAATCGCAATAAGTCTGCTCATTACCATATTGCTGTTTACTGTATTTGTATTCCTGGCTTTTTCCGGGCTCTTTTCGTATATTGAACGGACCTTTTACAACAATCGTATAAGCGCGAACATTCAATCTGATCTGGCCAAAAAGGCGGTTGCAATTCAGGAGTTTCATGAGAACCAGATTGACAGATTTGTTGAGATTTTCTCCGATCCCCTGTTCTGGCAGGTTTATCGAAACAACGTAAGTCGAGAGCTGATAGAAAAAACAACAGATACCGATCGAATATTAAAGAGAGAGACTTCCGGATATATCGGATACAGGTTTATTGATGACGATGGAAAAATCTGGCATTCCAGTTTTAATGGCGATATCCGGGAGTCCACTGCAACAAGAAGACTATACTATCAACTGGCGGATGTTGAACCTGAGATTTCTCTTGATGGGTACATAGTTCATGAAGATCCTTCATTCCGGATAGAATCCCCAGGGCAGCGCTTTGCCTATTTGATTCCTGTCAGTAACACAATAGGTGAGTATCAGGGAACCCTTATTGTCTATACCGGTTATTCTGGTCTTTTAAATAGCCTGTCTGGACGCAGTCTTCTTGAGGCAGGCCGGTCTTCAACACTGATTGGAAGCGAAACCTACCTTTTTAATGCCGGTATCATTGAAAGCGATGAAATACTGAAAGAACTTGGGCGAGAGTTGTCTTCTTTTGAAAATACTACCGGACAGTTGATAATAGGGGGGGATGATGCCGGATCGTTTAATCTATACATAAGAAGAACGGAAGGGTATGGAAAGCTTGCCTACATAATAAGTGCGGAAGAAGTCAGTTTGACTGGACCATTGAAAGCATTATTGTTGACAATGGTATTTTCCACCATTTTTCTGATAAGTTTTCTCATATTGAGCATCCGCCAGGACGATATGGCCCTTATATCGGAACGGATAAAGCGTTTTCAGTACAGCTTTCTGAAGGAGTATCTGAAAAAGAGCGGCAAAATCAACCTGCAGCGATGGAGCGCCGATTTACAGAGTCAGCAGGAGATTATAAAAAGAAAGCTTTTGAAGGGTATACGGAAAAGACAGTACGAAGAGGCGGAAAAGGTTTTTGATCAAAATTGGCATACAATTATCGAATTGCTATCTCCTGAGGTCCGAAGCACTCAGTCATCTCTGGATATAAAAAACCTCGAGACGATTCTGGAAAAAGTTCTGGAAAAGCAGAGAAGTCTGGAAACTTCAATTTCTGCCGAATCGGGAGCGCAAACGAAAACAATTCCCGCGAAAATACAAGCGGTTCACACTGAAACGGAAGAGGCTGAAGAGCCGGAAGAGGCCGAGGAGCTGGAAAAAGCCGAGGAGCCGGAAGAGGCCGAGGAGCTGGAAGAGGCCGAGGAACTGGAAGAGGCCGAAGAGCTGTTAGAGGCTGAAGAGCTGGAAGAGGCCGAGGAGCTGGAAGAGGCCGAGGAGCTGGAAGAGGCCGAGGAGCTGGAAGAAGCCGAGGAGCCGGAAGAGGCCGAAGAGCTGTTAGAGGCTGAAGAGCCGGAAGAGGCCGAAGAGCTGTTAGAGGCTGAAGAGCCGGAAGAGGCCGAGGAGCCGTTAGAGGCTGAAGAGCCGGAAGAGGCCGAGGAACTGGAAGAAGCCGAGGAGCCGGAAGAAGCCGAGGAGCCGGAAGAGGCCGAAGAGCTGGAAGAGGCCGAAGAGCTGGAAGAGGCCGAGGAACTGGAAGAAGCCGAGGAACTGGAAGAGGCCGAGGAGCCGGAAGAGGCCGAAGAGCTGGAAGAGGCCGAGGAACTGGAAGAAGCCGAGGAACTGGAAGAGGCCGAGGAACTGGAAGAAGCCGAGGAACTGGAAGAGGCCGAGGAACTGGAAGAAGCCGAAGAGCCGGAAGAGGCCGAAGAGCTGGAAGAGGCCGAGGAACTGGAAGAAGCCGAAGAGCCGGAAGAAGTCGGTGAACTTGAAGAAGCGGAAGAGTTCGAAGATCTTGAATCAAAAGATGATGATATTCTCTCCCTTAGTGGTTTCATAGCGGACGAAGAGGCCTTTGATCTGGAAACCTTGTTTAATCGTCCTGAAGATCTCGGTGATATAGGTGTCTTTGAAGACGCATACGATGATGAGGAAATTGAAGAGTTATCTGAAATAGGGGACGAGAGCCTTTCGTCAGGTGATGAAAAGACAGTTGACAAGTCGGATAAAGATATACTGACTGAATTACCTGAAGCTTCAGATGATGAAATAAGAATACTGAGTGCCGCACGAGATATTTATCGTCCCTTGAAAGTCATTCCCATGGAGGAAGAACCCTTCGAAATCCTTGATGAATTACCCTCAAGCTCGGCGGAAGAGGATCCGGAACCATTGCTTGATCTGGAAAACAGGCAAATTGAGACTATCAGCTATAAACGAATTGAAAGTGATTTCTCCTATTCATCAGAAGGGCCCGCTGTAAGTTCACTACATGATGATAATTCAACCGCCGGGGCGCTGGTTGGAACCCTGGACAGTACTGATATTGACAAGCTGGTGGAAGGAATACTGAGTCCGGAGCTTATTGAGGTCTACTCTTTCAACGAACTTGTCCCCCAGGAGAAAAGCGAAGAAGAGGCTATCGAAGAGAATGATGGTGTATTCCGAATAAAGGAATCCGTCTATACCGCAAAACGAGGGGAATCCCCGCGAAGCAAGAAGGGCTTTAAAGAGCTCGTAGATTCGGTGTTGAAAAGTGACTCTGAACGCGAAAGCATAGAATCGATATTCGATTTTGGGCCGGTTGATCTTGGCCTCTCACCGGCAAATCACGAGCAATACTCCTCCGGAGGGCTTGAATCCTACGCAGGAGCAGAAGGTCAACTACTTACAGCACAAGGTTTTAATTACGATTTCTACCTTAAAGATTTTAAGGCTGGTCAGATCGGCATTATGAAGTCCCTGATGCGTGTGTCAGCTCAATGCAACGCGGTTTATTCCTCGATACTTGGATTCGACGAAAAAGGACTATCTTCTCAGTATTCCCTGGGGATGGATGAGGATTCCAGTCGCAGACTGAGATTTGACAAGAATGAAGACCTGTTTCCGGTTTTTCTTGATTATCGGCTCATTTTCCTGTTGAAAGGGCGTACAGGTCTGCCTTTTTTCGATTCTCGTTTTGATGAAAGGGGAAGACACTTTATCGATGGTCACATTTTTGTTCCCGCTATCCATAACGGTCTTCCGACATACCTGTATCTGGCGCTCAAACAGCGTAATGATTCTGTAAACTTCTACATCAACACTTTTCAACAGCTGATGCAATAAATATTTTCGATAAACATTCTCAATTGTATATTTGCTTGACAAATGTGTTGCGATATTTATAATTAAGCTACATTTGTATCTGGAGGAAGAAGCATGAACGTACTGATGGTCGTTGTTCTTCCTCTCGTAGGTATAATTCTAGGTTGGACTATAAGATGGGTTTATGCCCGATTCCAGCTTTCTTCTGTTGAGCAGAAAGCTGAGCGTTTGAGTCAAGATGCCATACGGGAAGCTGAAGCACGTAAAAGAGAGCTTCTGCTTGAAACGAAAGATCAACTCCTAAAAGAGAGGAACCAGCAGGAGCGGGAATTTCGAGAAAGAAGAAGCGAGTTGCAGCGTCTGGATAGACGATTGCAGCAGCGTGAAGAAAATCTAGAAAAAAAACAGAGTCTGCTTGAACGACAAAAGCAGGATCTCGCCGATCGAGAGGAAAAATTAGCAGGAGAAGAGGCGCAAATTGCTGAAAAGCTGGAGCAATGGCGCGATGAATTAGAGAAAATAGCCGGATTGACTTCGGAGGAAGCCAAGAAGATTATAATCAGCTCTATGGAAAACGAGGCAAAACATGATGCCCAGCTGATTATAAACAAGATAGAACAGGCAGCGCTGGGTACCGCGGAAAAGAAATCCCGGGATATCCTTATCACAACCATTCAGCGCCTGGCGACTGAAGTAAGCTCCGAGGTTACTATCGCATCCGTGTCCCTTCCGAATGACGAGATGAAGGGGCGCATTATAGGTCGGGAGGGCAGGAATATCCGCACCCTCGAAACCCTGACCGGTGTTGATGTTATTATTGATGATACCCCCGAGGCTGTGGTAATCTCCTGTTTTGATCCCATCCGGAAAGAGATTGCCCGCAGATCTCTTGAAAGACTGATAACAGACGGCCGGATACATCCGGCACGGATAGAAGAGGTTGTACAGAAGGTAACAAAGGAGATCAGCCAGATCATCTATGATGAAGGCGAGAAGGTACTCTTTGATCTGGGCATCCATAACATGAGCCAGGAATGTATCAGGGCCCTTGGGCGTCTGCATTTCAGGACAAGCTACGGGCAGAATGTACTGAACCACTCAAAAGAGGTGGCTGTAATTGCCGGTATGCTGGCCGCTGAGGTAGGTGCCGACAGGGACATAGCCAAACGGGGAGCGCTGCTCCACGATATTGGTAAGGGGATTGAAACCGACGGCGACGGAAACCATGCCGAACTTGGAATGGAACTGGCCCGTAAAAACGGTGAGGATCCCCGGGTTATCAACGCAATCGGTTCTCACCACAACGATGTGGAACCTAACTGTGTTGAGTCTGTCCTTGTGCAGATTGCTGATGCAATTTCAGCCGCCCGGCCCGGTGCAAGACGCGAGACCCTTGATAATTACATCAAGCGGCTTGAAAACCTGGAACGGATAGCCGGAGAGTTTGACGGTGTCGAAAAGACCTTCGCCATACAGGCCGGCCGGGAATTGCGGATCATGGTAAACAATGATCGGATCAGCGACGATAAAGCCAAGGAACTGGCAAAAGATATTGCCAAAAAGATAGAGGCCGAGCTGCGCTATCCGGGTCGTATAAAGGTTACAATTATACGAGAGACCCGGGTCGTTGAGTATGCCCGGTGATCTCAGATAGAGACGAAAGGATAATCATCGATTGATGGCACAGTATCTTAACGCTCTGATTCTCGGCGACATTGTCGGACAACCGGGAATCAGGGCTGTTTTTATTCACTTGAAACAGTTGGTACGGGAAACTAATGCAGATATTGTTATCGCTAATGGGGAGAACTCCGCTGACGGTTTTGGGATCACCCCGCAAATTGCTGATCAGATATTTTCCTGCGGTGTAGATGTTATAACCACTGGGAACCATATCTGGCAGAAACGGGAGATTCTTAACACTCTGGAAAATTCCGATCGTCTCCTGCGTCCGGCAAATTATCCCCCCGGGGTTCCTGGAAAAGGCGTCGCAAGGATCGATGTCAAGGGAACTCCCGTGGCGGTGATAAATCTGCAGGGAAGACAGCATATGTACTCCCTGGATTGTCCGTTCAGAAGCGCCGACGAAATTCTTAAAAAACTGGACGGAAAGGCGAAGGTCAGAATAATCGATTTTCATGCCGAAGAGGTTATGGAAAAAGAAGCCCTTGCCTACTACCTGAACGGACGGGTTTCTGCAGTTTTGGGAACGCATACCCACATTCAGACCGCCGACGAAAGGATCCTCTCAGAAGGTACTGCTTACATAAGCGATATTGGTATGACAGGACCGGCTCGCAGTGTTATCGGGGTAAATCTTGAAACAGCGATCGAACGTTCCCTGACACAGATGCCTTTGAAAATGGCTGTTGCAGACCTTGAAGCCTGTATTCGGGGAGTGCATTTACGTATTGATACGGAAAACGGAAAATGCATCGAGATCAAACGGATCTTTGTTGAGTCGACCATCTGACCCTTATGGCTGCTTCTCCCCGCCGGTCCGGAAAGCTTCCCCTTCTTCAGCTTCTCTGTCGCCGGTTTCCTGAATTATCGAAGGATGAGCTCTATGCCCGGCTTTTATGCGGAGAGGTCAGTGTCGATGGTGCAATGGAACGAGACCCCAAAGCTCCGTTTCATCCTGATGCGGATATCTCCTTTCTGGCGAGGCACTACGTCAGTCGTGGAGGGGAGAAACTGGAATCGGCATTTCTGCACATGAATTTCCCTGTTTCCGGGAAAATTTTTATCGATGCCGGTTCTTCAACCGGCGGGTTTACTCATTTTCTGCTGCTCAAGGGGGCCAGAAATGTACATGCAGTGGATGTAGGGTACAATCAGCTGGATTACAGGCTGCGAAGCGACCCCCGGGTGCTTGTTCACGAGCGCACGAATATTCTATCCCTTACGGAGCTTGACCCTCAACCACAGGCAGCTGTTGGGGATCTCTCATTTCGTTCCCTGCGCGGTGCCGTTGGGCATATCCTTTCCCTTACCGGTGAAGGGTGGGGGGTATTTCTCCTGAAGCCTCAGTTTGAGCTGGATGCACGGTACCATGAGTTTAACGGCATCGTGTCGGATGTAAGCATTCTGAAAAAAACGGTTGAACAGACCCTCTTCGCCCTGGCTGAGGAAGCCGTTCTGACTGAAAAGATCTGTGCGGCTGGAATCAAGGGGCGAAAGGGGAATCAGGAGTATTTTGTATTATTGAGATCCGGCAGTTCCGCAAACAAGCCAGACGCGTATGAACGAATCCGCCGCCTGCTGCGCGAGGAGTTTCAGGAACTTTGATTTTCGAGGCCTTGTTAGAGGCCATGACTGTTGTAAAAAATGGTATGGTATGTGAAGGACGCGAAAACCGTACTGCAAATAGGAGTCTGAAGCTTATGGAAAAAATTACTCTGATTGGATCATCACGGGACTCTCTCCCCACACCGGCCCTTATCCTCGATGCGGATATATTTGAGTCAAACATAAAAAAAATGCAAAGCCTTCTGGCAGCCAAAGGCGTATCCCTGAGGGCACATGCAAAAACCCATAAATCCCCGGCTATAGGGCAGATCCAGATGAAAGCCGGGGCTGTTGGTTTATGCTGTGCTACCCTGGCCGAAGCTGAAGCTATGGTTCAGGGAGGTCTGGATAAGATTCTTATAACCAGCCAGATTGCAGGTGACGACAAAGCACGGCGCCTGGCCTCCCTTGCCGCATATGCAGATATCAGTATTGCTGTAGACTGCAGGGATAATATAGCTGAGCTTTCGCAGGCTGCCTTGGCCTGCGGTTCTTCCGTCGGCATTATTGTCGAAGTTGATGTGGGCATGGGACGCTGTGGCGTGCGGTCGCCCGCCGATGCAGTGCTTCTTGCACAGGAAGCAGTTGAGTGTGAAGGGCTTAGTTTCAGAGGTCTCATGGGGTATGAGGGGCACGCGGTTTTTCTTGGTGACAGAGATGTCAGACAGAATACGGGGCTTGCAGCAAACAGGATGCTCCTGGAAAGTGCGGAAGCTGTCAGGAGCAAAGGTATCCCCGTGGAGATTGTCAGTGCTGCGGGAACCGGCACCTACGATATAGCCTCCGAGGTTGAAGGAATAACTGAAATTCAGGCCGGGTCCTATATCTTTATGGATCTTGCCTACGAAAAACTGGGGCTGCCCTTCGAAATCGCCCTGACAGTTCTTTCCACGGTTATCAGCCGTCCGGATCAGAAAACCGCAGTTCTTGATTGCGGCATGAAGTCAATCTCCGTGGAACGGGAAATGCCGCGTCCTCTCGGGTATGAGGGTATGGAGATCTTTAAACTCGCGGAGGAACATGCCCTGGCCCGGATCAATCCTTCCATGAATTCGCCCCTTCGGGGGGAGAAGGTCTCCCTGATTCCAAGTCACTGCTGCACCACAGTCAATCTTCACGACAGCATATACCTCGTGCGAGACCGGCGGGTTGAAGCTGTATGGCCGATAAGCGCACGGGGGATTCATTAGAGATCTTCCCTGCCCAGGGGTTTTCCTATGTACAGCCCTTCCGGGTTGAGGTACTGTTGTTTAACTCCCTCTATAAGAAACTGAACCTGGTCGACTGTGGGAAACTCCGTAGCGGTGTAGATAAGCTGCTTTAGTTGTAAAACAGCCCCCTCGTATCCGAAAGAGTTAAAACGAAAAGCCTCTGTCATGTCGATAAAAGCTACGCCGTCTTTTACAGCCACCGACCTGATCTCTGATTTCTGGGGAACAAGACTCAAGAGGTTCTGATTCAGTTCCGACGCAGAAGGACCCTCAAGCAAGGCTTTAAGGGTATCCGTCAGGGGAGAATCGGTATAGTAAATAGGACGGACAACCCTCCGCAGCTCTCCGGATGTACCATCGTGAAAAACAAAATAGAGGGTGGCCCTGCGCAGTCTTTTTGTCTGCGTTTCCTCCACTGCAGGGCTGTCCTCTGCCTGGGTCGGAGCTTCCTGCGGAACGATCTCCAGAGCTACAAAGGAGTCGTCAGCTTCCTTCGGCTTCTCTTCTATCCGGGATTCCGGTTTACCCGGTCCGGAGGCGGGTTCTTCTGCAGTTTCCTTCGCTGGTGCTTTGGTTTCAGGCTCATCAGTTTTTATTTCGGGTTTCTCCTGAACACTGCTCAGAACATCGATGAATCCTGTAGCTTCCAGGACCTGTTCAATGCGGCTGCGGTTAAAGAGGAAAATTACGAGTATAAGCAGGATCAGGGCGATCCAGAATAAACATCCAAGGGATGCTGTTCGTTTTCTCTTCATAGGCTCATTATCGACCAACAGTTTATGATATTTGACAGTACCCTGAAAAGAGCGTATAGTGATCCCTGCATGAGAGAGCTGACTGGTATTTCGGCATCTCCGGGTATCACGATCGGTACTGCTTTCCTGTATATCGACGACGCCTTCACGGTTCCACGCTATGATGTAGACGAGTCTGATCTGGAACGGGAGTACGAGCGCTTCGAGGAAGCCTTGGAGAAGGCCACACAGGAAATCATAGATCTCAAAGAACAAACTTCATCTGCCGTGGGCGGGAACGAAAACAATTTCCTTGATGCCCACATTCTGATGATACAGGACCCGGATTTTGCGGATCAGATAAAACAGAATCTGAAAGGAAAAAAGAAAAACGTAGAATGGATCCTCCAGCAGACCATCGAAGGGGTAATAAACAAGCTTTCGAGCTCTCAGGACAGTTACATCAGTGAGCGTTCCATTGATCTTCATGATGTTTCTAAACGGGTATTGAATCATCTGATGTATCGCGAGCGGATTTCCCTGGCGGACTTGAGTACGGAGGTTATTCTTGTAACCCATAACCTGCTTCCCTCGGACGCTCTGGCAATGAATACCAGAAAAGTAAAGGGAATTGCCATGGATGCGGGGGGTAAGACTTCTCACACGGCTATTCTCGCCCGGGCTTTTGAGATCCCGGCGGTTCTGGGGCTCTCGACCGTTACGAGTATTGCCCGAACCGGGGATACGGTCATCATAGACGGCAACCGCGGCAAGGTAATTGTTGATCCCGACAAAGATACCCTGAAGGCTTACGAGGAGATAATTCAGAAGTGGCAGCAGAGAGAGGTTCAGCTTGCCACGTTGAATCAGCTTCCGGCGGAAACTCAGGACGGCAAGCATATTCTCCTGGGAGCCAATATTGAGGTTCCGGAAGAGACCGATGCGGTTATCGCCCATGGGGCGGATGGAATCGGACTGTTCCGTTCCGAGTTTCTCTTTATGCAGCCCGGAGGTGTCTCGGACGAAGAGCAGCAGTACGAGGCCTATTCCAGGGTGGTCAAGGCCGTAGAAGGAAAGCCTGTAACCATACGGACTCTTGACGTGGGGGGAGATAAGGCAATTCCGGGTTTTGAACAGCACAGCGAGAAGAACCCGATTTTGGGCTGGCGGGCAATCCGCTTCTGCTTTTCCCGTACGGATCTTTTTAAAATTCAGCTGCGGGCCATCCTGCGCGCTACGGTGCATGGTGACCTTCGCATTATGTTTCCCATGATTTCAGGAGTGGAAGAGGTCGACAGGGCACTGGACATTCTAGAGGAGGCCAAGCGAGAATGTCGGGAGAAGGGGCAGCCCTTCAACGAGGATATCTCTGTGGGTATAATGATAGAAGTCCCTTCGGCGGCCCTGACATCGGATATTCTGGCCCGGAAGGTTGATTTTTTCTCCATAGGGACCAATGATCTTATTCAGTACACCATCGCCGTAGACCGGGGAAACGAGAGAATCGCCTATCTCTATGAACCCTTTCACCCGGGAGTCCTGCGGCTGATTAAAATGGTGATAGATAATGCCCACAATGCAGGGATTCCTGTGAATATGTGCGGTGAAATGGCAGGCGATCCGATCGCAACAGTGATCCTGTTGGGGATGGGGCTTGATGTTTTCAGTATGTCCTCCTTCAGTATACCAGAGGTTAAGCAGATCATTCGTTCGACTTCGATGATGGAAGCGGAAGAGCTGGTGGGGGAAATTATGGAAATGAAGTCGTATAAAGAAATAGACGAACATGTTCGCGGATGGATGAATGCACGATATAATCTCGAAGGTTACACCGGATAACCTGCCCCGGGTCGTTATTGTTGGACGGCCAAACGTTGGAAAATCAACCCTTTTTAACAGGCTCATCGGTCACAGGGTCGCTATAACCGACCCTAGCCCGGGGGTTACCCGTGATCCCGTGGAAGTCCGCTGGGACCGTGATTCGGGTTCATTAATGCTTATTGATACCGGGGGATACAAGCTGGACCATAAGGATCTGGATGAACTTGTAACCCTGCGCAGTCTGCGTACCCTGAATGACGCAGACTGTATCGTACTGGTCCTTGATGTTATGGAGATTACTCCCGAGGATGAATCCTTTATAGAGCATTTGCGGCCTTACGCGGAACGGGTTATCGTGGCGGTCAACAAGGTGGACCATGAGGTACGGGAGCCTCTGGTGTATAACTATCACAGCCTTGGTTTCTCCCGGGTTATCGGTATCTCCTCCGCTCACGGCAGGGGAATTCAGGAGCTTATCGATGAGATTTCGGAAATCATTCCCGAAGGGTCGGTTTTCCGGGGAGAAGACCCGGCCATACGGCTCGCCATTCTGGGAAAACCGAATACGGGCAAATCAACCCTCCTGAACAGACTCTGCAATGACGAGCGTTCCATTGTCTCCGATATCCCTGGAACTACCCGGGATGTGGTAGAGGGAAGCTTTCATTACCGGAAGACCCTCTACAAAGTGCTCGATACAGCCGGAATCCGACGGCGGGTCAGGGTTACCGACCAGGTTGAGTACTACTCGGTGAACCGCGCGATAGCTGCCATCGAGAAGGCGGACATCGTTTTCCTGTTGATCGATGCCCTTTCGGGATTGAGCGATCAGGACAAGAAAATCGCCAACCTGATAGTAAAACGCGGCAGAGGAGTCGTAATGGTCCTGAACAAATGGGACCTTATGTCCGGAATGGCAAACGAAGCCCAGGCTGTTGAAGACCGGGTCAGGTTTCTGTTTCCCATGCTCGATTTCGCCCCTTTGGTCAGGATTTCAGCCAGGGAAGGTGAAGGAATCGACAATCTGCTGAATACCGCCCATAAGGTGTGGAAGCAGCTGAACAAACGGGTGGATACCGGAGAACTGAACCGCAAGCTTGCTGAATGGACTGAGCATTATGATCCCCCCCGGGACCGCCGCGGTCAGTTCAGAACCAAGTATATAACTCAGGTTAAAACCAACCCGGTCAGTTTTACCCTTTTTGTGAACAGACCGAAGGGGTTTCCCCAGGGATACCTTCAATACCTGAAGAATCGCCTCAGAAAGGATCTTGGTTTCAACTCAATTCCCCTGGATATCCACCTGAAGGGATAAGAGGATAAAATACGGCTGATTCTTGCCGATAGTACCTATACATGGGTATTCTTTATTCCGGAATGCAAAAGTCACTCTACATATTGCTTGTACTGGCATTAACAGGATCATTCGTATTCGGCCAGGGCTTCTTCTCTTCTTCCGGACAGGGGCCGGGTTCGCTTCCTGATGCCGTTGATGTAAGGTCGTACCTTCGCTCCTCCATAACCGGGTCGGCCTGGGCCGTTCAGCGGCTGCCGTCAGATATCTATACCAGTGAAACAGCCGATGTCAAAGTAAAATTTCAGGTTCTGCAGCAAAACGATGCGTTTTATATTCTGCTGATCAATAATTTCAGGGGGTCATATCCCCTGTACAGCGCCGGATCATATATTATCAAGCGCAGCCTAGAGGATGGAAGCTTTGTCCAGGCTAAAATTTTTTTGAAGAACGATCCCGACACCTTTATCCGTCTGTTTCCCTTTGGGGACAGGTCGAAGCTGGAGCTCTACCTGTATGGAACCCCTCTTCACCGGAACCTGGTGCTGCCTGTCTCCTTTGAAGAACTCCTCTTTTCACCCATCAGCCGTCTTGTTTCCCTGAGTTCAGGAAGAATCGACTGGTCCCTGATTCTGCCTTTTTTGCCTGAAAGCAGTTCAGATATCCCCAAAATGATCGATGTTGTACGGGAACAGATCGATGATCTTCCTGATATGGACGATGGTGCCATGGATGATTCCGGCCGCTTTGTCTATATTGAAACGGGAGAACGGGAAAGCGGGGGAGGTTTCAACTGCTCCGGTTTTGCAAAATACCTGGCCGATGGTATCTACTATGCCCGTCATGGACGGCCGATGCCGATTGAACCCTTGAAGCTGAAACATCCCGATTTGAGGGGGGATCCCTGGTCTAATCGTTTTGAAGACGAACGGGACCCCTTCTTTGGCCTGGACTGGACGCGCAATATTGCCTATACCCTGACCGGGCGAAGGAACCTCGGGTATGAAGGCATGGATGTGCGGGATGTTCCCCTTGCCGGATACGTTGAAGATGTGGGGTACCCCATGGAGAGCCTCAAGGCTGTTCTCTACTACCTGGCCCTTGAATATCCCGGTTCTTTTTACCTTGGATCGGTTAATGCGCAGTTTGGAAAAGATCCGGTACTCAGACAGCACATACATGTAGTTGTTCTGATGCCCTATATAAATGCAAGGGGAGATCTTGTGGCAGCTGTATTCGAACGAAACATGGAGACCAGTGTGGAATCCCTGCTCAGGCGCTATAAAGGAGAAAGCATTCATCTTACCCGTGTCGAAGGGAGCGATCAATATATTCTTCCCCCCCTTCCCGGCAGGGACTTCTGACAGCCCTCGTTATAGGCTCCCGGAAAGGTTTTGAATCCTGCAAGGAAATGAGGTACATTTAGCCTGTATGATAAAATCTGTAACAAATCTCTGTATTATCCTTCTTATGCTTATGCCCATGGTCACGCTTTCGGCTGTGGACTCTGCGGATCTTCTTTTTCGTGAAGGAAGCGCCCGTTTTGAACGTGGCGACTATACCGGAGCTGCCGAGAGGTACCGGAACTTCGTGCGTCGTTACCCGCAAAGCGGAAAATACCCGGATGCCCTTTACCGCCTGGGAATCTCCTCCATCAAGATCGGGGAGTACGAGGAGGGAATTGAACTGCTGAAGCGTCTTGAGGCCAGGTATCCCGGCGGTCGCTTCAGGACATCCTTCTGGCTTGGGATTGCCCATGAAGCCCTGGGTGATCTGGAAAACGCTCTCAGTGCCTGGAACAGCTATATAACAGGGGAAGATACAGCATACCGGAGGGAGGCCCTGGTTGCAGCGGCATATGCATACGCAGAAAAGGATACTCCGGGGGCTGCGGAGAAACTTCTGCTTATTCTTGAGGAGTACGACGGTAAATTCTTTATCGACAAAGGTGGCTTGGTTCTCCTCGCAGAGCTGTACCGCAGGGCAGGTTCCTTCAGCAGGATTGTCGAACTTGGGGAACGTTTCAGTGCGGTGCCCCGGGGATCTCTACCTCCGGCATTCCTGCTTACTCTGGGGGAGGCGCATCGCCAGCAGGAGGACTCTGCCTTAGCGGAAGAACTCTTCCGTAGCGTAATTGAGGCAGGACCTCAGGATCTGCGGGCATCCGCCTACGGCCGGCTGTTTTCCCTTTATGAGTCTTCCGGACGCCTGTGGGAGATGGAAAATCTTGTTCTGGACGCGGAAAACCGACTGGCAGGAGACCGGGAAGCTTTGGCGGCTTTCTGGTTTCGTGCCGGAGCAGTCCTGGCGTCCCGGGGATCTTCCACAGACGGGATTTCCTATCTGAAACGTGCCTGGGACATACGAAACCACACAGATCCGCCCGGAACGCTTCCGATATTTTATGCCCAGGCGCTTATGTCAATCAATGAGGCGGAAGCGGCTGTAGAGATCCTGGAGACTGCCCTTAAGGAGGGTATAGGAGACTCCGGGAGAATACGCTACAGGCTGGCTGTCGGCTATTCGCGACTGGACGACTGGCCTGCAGTGAAGGAGCTGCTCGGTTCCGGTGATCGGCCTCTGGATGCTCCTGTTTCTCTGCTGCTTGCCCAGGCACATTTACGTCTGAAGGAGTATCCCGAGGGGCTTTCCGTAGCATCGGCCGCCCTGGAAACGATGCCTCCCAGGGAATGGCAGCGCGGCCTTTTAAAGCTAAGCTGGCAGCTCCAGGCGGCAGCGGGGGAATACGGGGAAGCGGTCAAGACGTACGCCCAGTACAAACGTCTATCAGGAGAAGCTGATGATGCCGGGGATCCGCAGTACCTGAGACTTCTCTTCAATGCCGGGCTCTATAATCAGGTAGTCCGGCGGGTGACTGCCGATGCTGAGTCCTGGGAAGTAAGACTGCTTCGGGGAATGGCCTTGATCGGTATCGAAGAATACGGTGAAGCAAGGGATACCCTGGCCTTGCTGGCTCCCCGCGATATGCCTTCGGAGTACCGGCAATTCAGGGATTACTACCTTGCCTGGAGTTTCTATCGCCTTGGGGATTATCCCCGGGCACTGCGAAATTTTCGCACTTTTCGAAGCGAATATCCCGATTCCTCCCTGGCTTCGGACGCGGCCTGGTACGGTGGCTGGTCAGCCTTTTCCCTTAAAGATTACGCTTCCGCGGCGGAGCTGTTCGGGGCCTGTGATCCTTCAGGGCCTCGGGGACAGGAGGCTCTTATGGCCCGGGCCCGGGCTTTAGCTGCAGCTGGGCGCAGAGGCGAGGCGATTCTGCTGGCGGAGAGTTATCTCAACGAATATGCCCGCCGGGGTGGGGATGAAGCCCTCTACCTTGTATTTGAAATACATCTGGAAAGCGCTAATCTGGATGGAAGCTCAAAAGCACTGTCGCATCTGCGGCAGGAGTATCCGGAGAGTCCCTGGACTTCCCGCGCACTGTACCGACTGGCCAGAAAAAATCTGGAGGAAGGAAATTACCGCAGCGCAGCTGACGGTTTTGATACCTACCGGAGACTTTTTCCTTCCGGCGAGTATTCGGAAGAATCATTTTTTTATCGGGGAGAAGCCTCTGCCGCCATGGGTGAAACCAGGCTTGCTCTTCTTCTCTGGGAACGGCTGGTGCGGGAATATCCGGAAAGCCCCCTGCGACCCAGGGCGCTGTCCCTGCGGGGCGAGACCCTGGTTGAACTCGGGGAGTACAAAGAAGCCCTGGATATATATGCCCTGCTGCTGCGGGAGTATCCGGCCCAGGCGGAGCGGCTTGGTATCCGGGAGGAGGTTTCCCGACTCGAATCGCTGCTGGTCTCACCGGGATCCGAATATCGGCGTCTTCTGGCGGAGGCCGATTCAGCCGGAGGAACAGACAGCCGTGAAGGCAGAGCCCTGTTGATCCGGGCGATTCAGAGTGCCATCGCGGAGGGCCGAGCGGAGGACTTCAACGATGCCGGCAGACTTGTTCGGCAGCTGCTGAACAAACTGCCGGAAAATAAACAGGAGCAGGGGCGCGTCTTTTTTGTCGCCGGTGAGTATGCCTTCCGGCGCAACGAGTACGCCGAAGCTGCGTCCAGGTATCTGAGGGCTGCGCTGACCATGCCTGGCGACCCGGACTTTACGGCCCAGGCACTTTATCGTTCAGCCCAGATGTCCCTCTACGCCGGCGACCGGAATGCCTACAATGAGGTTCTGACAAGGCTGCGCCGGAATTTTTCCGGAAGCCCCTGGCTTGAGTCTGCGGAATCCCTGGGAGAGAAAAGATGATGCATAAAAGCTGCCTGTTCCTGCTTCTGAGCCTCCTTGTATTGCCGGCCTCTCTTTTTTCCCAGGAGACACCGGATGATTCTGAACCGGACGTGGAGCTGCCGGAGCTTCGCTTGAGTTTTGAGGATATTTTCGGAGAGGATCTTCCCCTGATGGAGCTGGAACTTGAAGAGGCTCTGGCTCCCGGATTGCCTGAACTCTCGGAACCCGAAGGAGTCCTGCAGGTGAGGCCCCATGCAATCGACCTTCCTGCTCCGGTATTTGACGCCCTTCCGTACGGGAGCGAATCTGCTCCCCTTTACGGGCGGGGCTATATCGGTCTGGGAACATCGAACTCCCTGACGGGGGAGATTGAAATTGCAACCCTGGGGGCTGATCCCGGTTTCGGGCTCTCCTATTCCCACAATTCCCTTGACGGATTTGGCGGAAATTCCCCCGGCGAGGGCTATACCTTTCGGCGCGAGGAGGCCCGGGTAAGGGCAGATTACTCAGGATTTGGAGCTGATTCATTTTTCTCCGGCTTTTTTATCGAGGAAGAGCGGGGACTTCAGGGGGAATCACCTTTTGCCGCCAGCCTCTACCGGACAATGGGCGCTGAGGGAGCTTACGAGCTTTCCCCCTACAGGGGCTGGTATGGAGGCGTCAGTTTCCACGTGGATGGAGCATATCAGAACCTGTCCGGAACCGCGCCGGAGGATACCACCCATCTAAGTCTTGTCCCTCTGCTGAAGGGGGGCTATGCCTGGTCATCCTTTATTCTCGGTGCCGAAGGCCGCTACAGCTTTCGATCCGGTTCACAGGGAGATTATATCCAGTATCTGCGTCTGGACCTGACAGCCGAAGGGGACCTGGGCCCGCGGGTCGGTTTTATGGCCGATGCAGGAGTGGCCTGCATTATCGACGGAGAGCTTCGTTTTCCCTTCTCCCTGCTTCTCAGCGCGGGACTCAGCGAGAATGTCAGCATGGAAGCCTCAGGGGGATTCTATCACAGCCTTGGGGACTACAGTACGCTTCTCTCTACCTATCCCTTTTTGCGTATCCCTGAGGAGCCCCTGGCTGCCGAGGAGGGCTGGGAGGGGGACCTCTCCTTCAGGCTGCGACTGGGACATGACCTCTACCTTCGTCTGGGAAGTTCCGTCACTGCCGGTACCCGATATCGGGCAGGGGAGGACCCGGAACCGGCTTCGAGCCTTCTTCCGGTGGTGAAGACAGATGTCCGGGAGCTGGGCCCCCGGGGAAGTCTGGAATTTCCCCTGGGAAAAGACTTTTTCGGCAGTTTTTCCACGGGTTTGCGATATGATTACGAGGAGTCCAGCATGGAGGCTTTTGATGTCGGTCTGGGTATTGAGAGTGAAGGTTTAAGGTCCCGGCTGGGGATTCGACTGCGGGGTGACTGGGATCTTTCGGATAACGACCAGACCCCGGTCCTTGGAAGCGAAGTCTGGTATGAGCCCCTGGAGAGTATCCGTTTTATCCTGGGGCTTGATGATGCCCTGGGTCTTTTTGATACCGGAGGCAGAAAGGATGAAAGCGGTCTCGAAGTTCCCGGTTTTGTACTGCGTTTTGCCACGGAAATCAGCCTCTGAAACGGTTTAAAGACCCGGAGGCTCATATGAATAAGATTAACTGTAAGGATGGAATATGGATGGTTTAACAACTCTGCTGCGTGACGGTGGTCTGATTCTCTGGATCATCATGCTGCTTTCTCTGGCGGCCGGGGCCATAATTATTGAACGCTTTCTCTTTTTTCGACGTATCCGGGTGGACGAAGAAACCCTCATCGCCCGCCTGAAGGCAACCCTGGAAAAGGGCCACCACGATGAGGCTCTGAGTATCTGCGAAAGCAATCCGTCGCCTCTGACAAATCTTATGAAGGTGGGGATTGAGAACCGGCACAAATCCCCTGGAGACATCCGTGACCTGGTGGTCAGCGCTGCGAATCTGGAAATCCCTCATCTGGAGCGGTCCCTCAGTGCTCTGGGCACAATAGCCCATATTTCACCCCTTTTGGGTCTTTTGGGAACGGTAACCGGCAATATTGAGGCCTTTGGTGTACTGGGAAAGTTCGGCGCAGTAGGAGACCCCGCCCTTCTTGCTTCGGGGATAGCGGAAGCCCTGATTACCACTGCTGCGGGTTTGATTGTTTCGATTCCGGCTATTGTTTTCTATAACCATCTGGTGAGCCGGGTAAATCATATTATTCTTCGACTGGAAAACAGGGTCAACGAACTGGTGCTTTTTCTGGGAGGTGCCTGATGCAGTTTCGCAGGAGACTGAAAACCAATGCCACGGTAGATCTTGTTCCCATGATCGATGTGGTCTTTCAACTGGTTATCTTTTTCATGGTCTCCACCACCTTCATACTAAGCCCCGGAATCAACCTCGTTTTGCCGGAATCCAGTACGGCCGAACCCGTTGCAGCCTCCAGAATCGTTATAACCGTAGCCGGGGAGGAGGAAATCTACATAAACAAGGAGCGGGTCAGCCTGGACAGCCTGGTACCGCTGCTTCAGGAGATGCGGGAAAGCTCCGATATCGGGAATGTCGTACTCGAGGGAGACCGCCAGGTCCCCTATGCCATACTCATTCAGGTCCTGGACAGGCTCCGGGCAGCGGGCTTCTCCGGTGCAAACTTGAGAACCCTGGAGCCCGGCGGAGGTTGATCAGCAGATGACCCGACTTTCAGCGGCGGAAAAGGAACGCTCCCTTATTGCCCTGCTCATCTCCCTGATTCTGCATCTTCTGTTTTTTCTGGTGATGATGGTGCTCCCCGGGGTTGATCTTGTCCCCGAGCGTCCCGAGTCCGTACCAATACAGGTAAGTTTCTCCCTGCCTGAGCCTCCCGTTCCCGAAGCGGAAAAACCGGAACCCACGCCCTCCACCCCCCCGGAACCTGCCAGGGAACCGGAACCGGTCCCCAGACAGCCCAGGGTGCAGCCGGTACCGAGACCCGACGCTCAGCCTGAACCCCGGTCTTCCGCTCCGGCTGCGGAAAGCAGCGAGCCGGAATACGAACCCTGGACCCCTGAACCGGAACAGAATGTCCAGAGGAGCTTCTCAAGCCCCGCGGAATCAAGCCGTCAGGGGGGACGGGTGACATCGACGGATCAACCTGCGGATGACCGGGCCCGGCAGGGGAAAACGGAGTATCAAGCCGGTGATGAAGAGGGGAATGATCCGGTAATCGTCAGGTCAGATTCGACAGACCGGGCTTCCCGGGCCCTCAGCTCTGCCCAGCTCGCGGAACTGGACAGAGCTCTGGCAGGGGCCGGTCAGGAGCGGGGATCCTCTGAAGGGAAGCGTCCGCTTACCATGGATGTGGAGAATATAGGAAGCATCGAGGATATAGAAGCTGCCATGAGCTACCGTAATGCAAACTATGCCGGATTGCGCGACCTCGATTCCTCCTCAGCAGCTGAACTCTCCTCAAAAAAGCTGAGCACCCTGACAGTGAATATCTCCTTTGCGATTTCTCCCGATGGAATTGTGGAAGACTTGCAAACCTCAGCCGCTTCGGGCTATCCTGCCCTTGACGAATTCCTGCGGAAGGAATTACCGCGGGTTCTTACCTTTGCACCACTGCCCAGGGAATACGGAGATTTGCGGCAGCAGGTCAAAAATCTTGAACTTGTCGTCAAATCCAATTGATAAGCGATGGTCAATGAAGTTTCGCGCAATAGCTTTCGATATAGACGGGACGCTGTACCCGAATTACCGTATGTACCTCTATTCCCTGATTCCCGCCTTGAAACATCCGATCCTTGCCCTGAATTTCGGCCGGGTGCGGAAAGATATTCGCAAAGTGCGGCCGGTGGAGAACTTCCGGCACCTTCAAGCCAGAATGCTCGCAGATTACATGGGCTGCAGCGCCGAACACGCCTTTGCCCTGGCTGAACGTTTCCTGTATGATCGCTGGGTGACATCTTTCCGGGGGCTGAAGCCTTTTCCCGGCGTGCGGGCGGTGCTCGATTCATTCAACCACGCCGGATTCAAGCTGGCCGCCATGTCGGACTTCCCGATTCAGAGCAAGCTTGATTACCTGGGGCTCTCCGGGCTCTGGGATACCGCCTTTACAGCGGAGGACACCCACTACCTGAAACCCCATCCTGAGCCCTTTCTGCGGCTCATCGAGGAACTGGAATGCAGACCGGAGGAGATCCTCTATGTGGGGAACAGCTATTCCTACGACATCGAGGGTGCCTGTGCGGTGGGAATTCACACAGCCCATCTGACAAAGCGGCCGGTACCGGGTTCGAAGGCGGATTTCTCCTTTTTTCACTATAGTGATCTTCGGGATTTCGTTTTTTCCCATTCCGGGGTATAATTACCCTGGGTCAATAGAAAAAAACTGGGAGAGGAAAATGCTATTCGACTCTTTCTTTCAAGCGGGAAATATCATAACCCTGGCAATAGTTCTTATTATACTGGCGGTGTATCGTCAGCTTGATAAGGACAACCGTTCGCTGGAAAAACTGAAGAAGTTCGCCGACAGGATGAAGGATGACATCGGTTCTTTTGTCGATGAAAAGAGCCGGGATATGCAGAACCTGTCCATTGAACTCGATGTGCACCAGAAAACAGCCAAAGAGATTCTGTCGCGCCTCGGGAAATCGGAGGAACAGCTTCAGGAACGGAGCAGCCACCTGGATGAGGTCCGGGAGAGAATAGAGGGCTACGATGCATCCTTAAAAGAGCTGGGCACCATGACAGGCAAGGTGGAGGAGAATCTCAGAAGGATCGCCTCGGAGTCCGAGTTCGTCGATACCGTGGCTAAACGGGTAAAAGCCGTCGCGGGACAGCTTGACACGGTGGAAAAATCGATTCCGGGAATCGAACAGCGCCTCAAACAGGATTCCCAGAAGATTCTCGAAGCCCTGAAACAGGATATTATCAAGGGTGTTTATGACGATGTGGGGCGCCTGAAAAAAGAGACCCGCCAGGCGGGAGAGCAGGTACAGGAGTTTTCCGCCTTCATCACTTCCCTACAGGAAAAACAGAGCGATACCGAACGGGAATCCCTTGAATCCCTCCGGGCATCAGCTGACGAACTGCTTCAGGATCTGGACAGTTCCCGGAAGAATCTTGAAAACGAGTTTGCCGAAAACCTGGAATCCCTGGGGACGAATATGCAGGAAGAAATCTCCGGGCGTATCAGGACCATAATGGATGAAGGCCGTAACCTGGAGGGAGAGATCTTTGATTCCCTGCGGGAATACATCGAGGGCAGGGCAGGGGAGGTAAAAGCCGAGACTGCCGCCTGGAAGGTTTCTGCGGACAGGAACCTGGAATCCTACCAGGAGGGCCTTGAAAAGCAGATGGCGGAGCTCAACAGCAGGCTCGTCGCCTTTCGCAAGGAGGCGGAAACGACCTTTGCCCAGGCCGCCGCTACAACAGAAACCCTGAAGAGCCAGTTGCGGGACCAGTATGAAGAGATTAGACAATCCGGTGAGGCATGGAAAAACGAGGTAGAGAACAGCCTGGAGGGACACCGCCTTGGAATACAGAAAAAAACCTCCGAGCTTGAAACCAGGCTTCTGGAGTATGAAGAAGATACGGGGTACCGCTTCTCCCGAATCGAGGAGATAACCAGGGACATGGACCAGCTGGAGGAGAACCTCAAAGCCTCCATGGACAGGGTTTCGGCAAAAATACGCAAGGAGTTCGCCGATTTTGCAGCTCAGCTCTCCTCTGAACGAGGGGAAGAGCATGCGAAGGCGGAACAGGATCTGGGAGCAATCCGTTCGGCCATGGGTGAACTGGAAGATGAGCTGAACGAGCTGAAGTCCAGAGCCTATGACAGTGTTTCGGAAAAACTGAAACTCTTTGAGGATGACTTCTTCTCTGACCTCCGGGAGCGGAATGCCTCCATGCAGAACCAGTTCCAGGAGTGGAAGGAGAAGGTCCGCACAAACCTTGACGATCTGGCAGAGGAGTCGTCTCAGAAACGACAGGATCTTGAAGAGCACTATTCGGAAGAACTTGAAGAGCGTCTGGGAGTCCTTCGCACTGATTTGCAGACTGGAATGAAGGACTTCGAAGAGCAGGTGAATGGCTTCTACGGACGGATAGAACAGA
>Ga0334900_1000940_pt1 | contig 36289 bp, 35 predicted proteins | sample GraSluR3_MG_2_FD_207231 | JGI IMG/M metagenome (GOLD analysis project Ga0334900, IMG submission 207231) | Sludge microbial communities from methane-producing bioreactor in Wageningen University, Netherlands - Granular Sludge_31_08-R3 | ecosystem: Engineered > Bioreactor > Anaerobic >... | reverse complement strand
AGAGTTGTAATGGATATAGGGGAGGATATTAATCTTTCCAGAGTCTGTACCTGAGCTTCCCAGGGCGCAATCACCGGAGAAACAGCAGTGGCAGTGAAAAACACAGTCATACTTATTAAACCAGATATTAAAAAATCCATGGACAGATCTCTACTACCTATGAAGAAAGCCAGGAACAGAAATAAGGGCATTAAAAATCCGAATATGACCACAGGGCCCTTCAAATAATATATGCGGATATCTTTTTTCATTACCCCCAGGGAACGTTTAAACTGATCCAGGAATTGGTTTATTATCATTTAAACTTCACCTGTCAGTACCAGTTAGTTCTATGAAAACTTCTTCCAGAGAAGGATCCCGAGTCTTTAAGGTTACTATCTCCAGACCTCTTGCTTTAGCAAAATCAGTGAGGGAATAAATAAGACTATTAACATTATCAGTGTATACTATGAATTTATCCCCTTTTTTCCTTAGTTCATTGACGTAAGATATTTCTAATAAATTCTGATTATTCACAGTTTTATCAAAACTCACCTCAATGGATTTCAATTTTTTAGCAGTGTTTTTAAGCTTTTCAGGACGATCGATAGCTGCAATTTCACCTTGGTTGATTATGGCAACCCGGTCACAGAGTCGATTCGCCTCATCCATGTTATGAGTGGTTAAAAAAATTGTTTTGCCCTGATCTGGAAATTCTTGAAGAATTTCCCGGATCAATTGTCTGCTTGTAACATCCAAGCCAGAAGTGGGTTCATCCAGAAAAACTAAAATGGGATCATTCACCAGAGCCATACAAAGGATCAGTCTTTGTTTCATGCCCTTGGAAAATCCCTTAACCTTATCATCTCTGCGATGATAAAGGTTTAATCTATTTAAAAGATATTCACTCCTATCTTCAGCATCTTTTTTGGGAATTCCATAAAGTTCGGACATTAACATCATATTCTGCCAGGCAGAAAGGTCAACATAAGCATTAGATGTCTCTGGAACCACTCCTATATTTTGTTTTGCTTTTAAAGGTTCTTTTCGGATGTTAAATCCTAAAATATTTATTATCCCCTCATCAGATTGAATTACACCGGTCAACATCCGTAGAGTGGTGGTTTTACCCGCACCATTAGGGCCTAAAAATCCGAATATCTCCCCTCTCTCAACTTCAAAGTTAATATGGTCAACTGCCTTGAGTTTTCCATATACTTTGGTGAGATTTTGAACCTGAATTACATGTTTCATAATTCATCCAATTCTGCTGTTCTCAAAACATGGAATAGTCAAAATATACTCTATATATATTCACTTTTTTGGGTAAATATTTTATCTGCAGTCCATTTGTAATAGTCATTCATGGATGAGATGAATGGTTATATTCTAAATTTCATCACAGCTAAAAACTAATCCTTAATTGAACTTATAATGATATGATCATGATAGGGGTCAATTAAAAAAAGAATTATGAATCTAGGGTTTTTTAGAGGATTTCATTTGAAAGATATTGAAGGAGAGTCATGAAAAAAGAAGAGAAACTAGAACCTGGAAATATTGAACCAGAATTTGGTAAGAAGTTATACTCGGTTAAGGAATCTTACTGGATTTTTTATAATGGTATTCGAACCATGAAATATATGTCCAGAGCTAGAAAAAACCACAAACTAAGCTCAAAATTCATAGAAAGGATTATGCTTGCGGTTACAGAAGTGAATGAATGTGCCATATGTTCTTATGCCCACTCCAAAAGGGCTCTGGAGACTGGAATGACCACTGAAGAAATCCAGAAAATGCTTAGAGGGATCATAGAGGATGTTCCAGATGATGAAGTAACCGCAGTAATGTTTGCACAACATTACGCAGACACCCGGGGAAACCCCACACTGGAATCATGGCAACGCCTAGTTGAAATCTATGGTATTTCTAGGGCAATGGGCATTCTAGGTGCAATTCGCATCATAATGATTGGAAACACCTATGGTATTCCCTGGAGCTCATTTTTCAACCGACTAAAAGGTAAAGCCGATCCAAGAAGCAGTTTGTTATATGAAATAAACATGATGATTTTAGGAACCCTTCTAATACCAATCTCTTTTATCCATACTGTAATCTCTGGTCTGTTTGGAAAACCCATCATTAAATTTGAAGAATAGTCCAAATAAGAAGAATAATCCAATTAAACATCATAAAAAAATATCTAAATGGATATTCCCTGTTAAATTCGTTCTGGGAAATTAAAAATTATTTTCCCTGAGTTTCCTGGTCAATTTCATGGTACTGGGCAAGTAATTCTTTTTCTTCCTCTTTTTTTGGAAACTTGAAGAATACTAAGGCCGTTCCGATGAAGATGGCCACAATCCCGGCAAGATAGGCCCAGTGATCTCCTGCTAAAAATGAATGTTTTGCCGCAGCTATGATCTGGGTTGAATATTGTGGATGTTGCTGTGCAAGAGCAGCGGCACTGGAGAATGATTTCTGAAGTGTTGCTTCTATACCACTACTTATCTGTTCTTGGGCAGAAGCCGGTAGGCTGCTAATTTCTGAAGCAATGGACCGGGAATAACCAGCTGTAAGCATTGCACCACCAAAATCACGTTGCAGATCTGCAGTTCCTGAAGCCATACCCTCCCGTTCAACCGGCACAGAACCGGTAAGTGAATGGGAAGCTGGAGTACCCGCCAATCCTACTCCAATTCCTACAAAAGCATAAGCCAGTCCCACCTTCCAGTAGGGTATATTATCCTGCCACAAGACTAACATGGTCAGGAACCCTAATAAGCAGAAGATGTAACCTGCTAGAAGTGTGAATCTTGAGCCATGGGATTCAACAAGTTTGGCAGATTGTGGAGCCACTAAAATCATGAGAACTGCTGCTGGTAAAATTGCCAGCCCAGCATCCAAAGTTGAGTAGCTGAGAACATTCTGTAAAAACTGCTGACCAATATACATGGCACCCATAAGAGCCCCGAAAACTATGATACCTGCACAGGCGGCTACCCAGAAGATACTTCGACTGGCAACTTTGAGATCATAAAGAGGATTTTTCACACGGCGTTGGCGCATTATAAACAGAATTCCAGAAATCGCAGCAATAATCAAAAAACCAAGTATCAGAGTTCCAGCATTAGGTACCGGGGCGAAATTAATGGCTAAAATTAAGGTTCCCAGAAAGATAAGAGAAAATAACCCGCCCCTATTATCAACTGGAGCTGCTGTTTCATTAACATGTGATGGAATGAACTTAATGGCCATGATTAGAGCTATTACTGCCAGAGGTAGCGTAACTAGGAACACAGAACCCCAATCAGCGAATGTTAATAAATAACCGGAGATTACGGGTCCAAGAGCAGCAATAGCAGCCCCTATACCTGACCATAATGCAATGGCCTTGGTTCTGGTGGGACCCGACCACAAAGCAGCTATAAGTGCCAGGGTGGTTGGGAAAGCCATTCCTGCAGCTAAACCACCAATAATACGGGCGGCGATTAAGATTTCAACAGAGGGGGCAAAACCGGCAATGATAGATGCAGGTATGGCCAGTACAGTACCTAAAATTAGCATCATCTTTCGACCGTGGTGATCACCCAGAGCACCGAACCATAAAACTGATGCAGCCAGACCCAGAGAGTAACCCACTGCCACCAGGTTGATCTGAACCTGAGAAGCATCAAAAGCAAAACCTATGGAAGGAAGAGCCACATTAGCTACTGACAAATTCAGATTTGCAACCGCAGCAACCAGAATGAGAGTGGCTAGAGCTATCATTCCGGTTTCACTATTCTTATTGGCATTCTGTGTTGTATCCATTTTAATGCACCGTATCATTTATTTATAGTAAATATTATGTTGTAAGATGATGTAATATATTTAGTCATCATTTACTTAGATAATTTAATGAATTAACGAACTTTATTAGTAATCTTAATGATTTCAGATAGGCCCTAATTCATCTACAGATTTACATGGAGTCTTGGTGGATTTTAACCAATGGAAAATTAAGGGAGAATATACGATGCATGATTTTAAAACACCCTCATTTATGCGCTTAATCATTATTATAGCAGTTATTTTGGTGGCAATTATTGGAATGAAGTACAGTTCTGAAATTTTGGGACCTATACTCCTTTCAGTATTCATTAGCATAATCATTTACCCTTTTTTAATGTGGTTAAAGAAGAAAGGCCTCTCTTATAACCAGTCAATCATGGTAACGCTGGTTGCCACATTTGCCCTAGGAGTTGGGATAATATGGTTTTTAGCAGTTTCAATGGCTCAACTAATAAAAGAACTACCTGACCTAACTATAAGTTCTGGAGGTATTCTGGCTCAATACGGAAATGACATAATAAAATTCATTATTACAAACATCCCCCTAAACAACATTACCGGACTTGTTGCCACAGGAATTTTCATGCTGTTTGCCATCATATTCCTGGTTTATGAGCTTCCTCAAATAAAATTAAGACTTATTAAAGGATTAGGTGAAGATAATCCTAATTTACATAAGCTATTTGATCTTGTTGATGACAATATTAAATATTTTATAATCAGAGCAAAGGTAAACCTGATTTATGGTGTGGGTGTTTCGGCTATTCTTTTCATCTTTGACCTAAACTTTGCGGTTCTTTGGGGCTTATTAACCTTTGCCCTGGGATTTATACCGTATTTGGGGATTATGATAGCAGCAATACCACCAGTATTAGTTGCCTGGGCTAAATATGGGACATGGGGGGCTATATCTATGGCTCTTTTCTTTATCATTATTAACACCGTAGCGGAAAGTTACATATTCCCTAAACTAACTGGAAAAGGACTTCAAATGTCTGTATTTGTAGTGTTTGTTTCATTATTTGTGTGGGGATGGATTATCGGACCTACCGGATTTTTAATTGGAGTACCTTTAACACTGATAGTGATAAAATATCTGGAAAATTTCGAGGAAACCCGCTGGCTGGCAGCACTCATGATTACTGAAGATGATAAAGATAAAGAAAAAAAATCTAAAAAATAAATCGGAGAAAAACAATGGATTAAATAATTTAGATCACATAATTGTACTAGTAGGTGACATTCATAAATGGAATTAAAAGGAGGTGAAACAAATGCAAAACGTACAAATGAGTGGTAGCGCAATGTTAATCCTTGGAATCATCATAGCAATCATAATTCTGTTACTCCCCGCATTCATATACATATACGCATGGTTAGCAGCAATATTCCTAATTATTGGTGGATTAGTAACTATAATGCAAGGAAAATAATTCTAGTTATATGTATAGAGCAATAAAATCTCTTAATTTTTTTATCCCATCTATTTTAACCTTAAAACTTTTTTTAACTATAATCTAATAATAATATAATACTATGAAACTGATTGAGCAACTAAAATCTAACTTTAAATTAGACCTAAATTATGGTGTAATCACCTTAATGAGAACATAATATGAAAACCTATATTATTTTACTACGGGGAGTTATGCCTTTCGGCAAAAACAAAGTACCAATGGCGGATCTCAGGAGGGAACTTGTTCAAGCAGGACTTAAAGATGTTCAAACCTACATCCAGACTGGTAATGTTATTGCAACATCAAACTTGAGTCAGGTGAAACTTGAACAACAGGTACATGACACCATCAAGAACATGATAGATGGAAATATCACAGTCATCGCCAGAACCAGTAAACAATTCAATAATATATTAAAAAGTAATCCTTTTCAGGATATTGACACTTCCAAACTCTATTTTTCACTTTTAGCTTCACATCCAGACCTAGAACAACTAAAAACTTTTTTTTCCATAAATTTCTCCCCAGATAAGGTCTGTGTGATTGAGGATGTAATATACACCCTCTATGCAACTAAACTCAGTGATTCTAAGTTCACCAATAACTATTTTGAGAGTAAACTCAAAGTAAAGGCAACAACCAGAAACTTCAATACCATGAGCAAACTTGTTCAATTAAGCACACAGGCAGAGTAGGCTGGCTTAAAAAAAATCTATCCCTATTTAACATCCTAAAAAATTAGTTTTCCCTGATCTAACCATTTGTAAAACCTCACCTTTAGAAAATCCACTATTACAAATACAATTAGACAATAAATCCACACAAAAATGGCTAAGTTCCAACCCATAGCAGGTAATAAGAATCCGTAGACTGTGATAAGTGTTGCAATAAATTGTGTAATTATAACAGCTAAAAATAGGGGCATTGAAGGTTTTATAGACCAGAAATGTCCTTTAGTTCTGGCTATAAATACCATTAAATGACCGGATACGGAGAGTTTCAGGTAAATAAATGACTGGAGTACTTCACGGCTTAAATGAAATTCATCTATACCTATGTAAAGGATCAAAAATGAGGTTAAAACACCAACCAGACCTAGCATGGTAGCTATGGCTAATATGTTGTGAAGGTTCCATTTTTCAGGTTTATCAGAGTAGATTACATGATCATAGGCTATGGTCATGATGGGAGCATCATTTAATAGAGCTAATAACACAATCATCAAAGCAGTTACTGGATAAAAATTGAATATAATTATAGAGAAACTAATGAAAAAAAGAACTCTTATGGTTTCAGCGATTCTGTATATGGAATAATTGTTCATCCTCTGGAATATCTTACGACTTTCCTTTATGGCATCAATTATAACGGAAAGACCAGGTCGGGTGATGACAATATCCGCAGCGGATTTGGCTGCATCGGTAGAATTAACAACTGCTATGCCAGCATCTGCTTTTTTAAGGGCAGGTGCATCATTAACCCCATCCCCGGTCATCCCTACAATATGTCCACTATTCTGAAGCAGTTTTACAATATTATATTTATGTTCAGGGAACACCTGAGCAAAACCATCAGCATCTTCAATTATACTTTTCACTTCCCGGTCAGGTTTGTCCAGAAAAGAGGAGGGGATGCTGATATTTTTTCCAAGATTCACTTCCTCAGAGATTTCTTTGGCAATGGCTACATGGTCACCGGTTACCATTTTAACTGCCACTCCCATGGATTGAGCTTTTTCTATGGTTATTGCAGAGTCTTCACGGGGAGGATCATATAATGCAATAAGACCCACATAATGCCATTTTTGTTGTCTGTCAGTTTTTGCAATCCCTAAAGACCGATAACCCTTCCTGGCAAATCTATCCACATATTCTTCCATCTCCTTATGAATACCAATATCAGTGAGGGAGAGGATTACCTGAGTTGCACCTTTACTCACCTTAAAACCATAACTATTTTCTATGAATGCTTCAGTACGTTTAGAAACAGGGTCAAAAGGTTTAAATTTAGTTATTCTGTATTTGCTAGTGAGATCTCCCAGTTTTCCATGGGCCTTAACTAAAATGGCATCATCAATAGGATCCTTACTTTCTTCTTGGGAAGCCAAAAAAGCATATAAAAGGACATCCTCTTCTGTGAAGGGAGAAAATGGTTTGATTTTGGCAAGGGTCATCTTATTTTTGGTGATGGTGCCAGTTTTATCGGCGCATAGAACATCCATACCTGCCATTTCTTCGATAGAAACCAGTTTACTGACAATGGCCTCCTTTTTAGCCAGAACTGTTGCCCCCACGGCCATGGTGACTGAAAGCACTGCAGGTAAAGCAACGGGGATGGATGCAACCACCAGAACCAGTATAAATTGAATGGTTTCCAGGAAACTTTCATGACGAAAGAGTGAGGAAACAAAAATTATAGCCACCATTACCATAGCCAGTACAATAAGATAATCCCCAATTTTTATGATGGTCTGTTGCAAATGACTGGGAGTTTCTGCTTTCTCCACCAATCTAGCAGTTTTCCCAAAAAATGTATTTAAACCGGTTGTAGTTACCACCGCGTTCATTTCACCCTGTTGTATGATACTACCAGAATAAGCAACATCAGAAACCTGTTTCTCCACAGGTAATGACTCACCAGTTAATGCAGATTCATCTAATGAAAGATACTCTCCGCTAATGAGTTTTATATCAGCGGGGATAATATCTCCTAAACGTAGATGGATCACATCCCCGGGGACAAGCTCACGGGCCGCTATTTCTAGCCATTTCCCATCACGCAAAACCCGGGCCTTCAATGCTAATTTCTTTTTTAAAAGTTCAATAGCATTACCTGCCTTTCGCTCCTGCCAAAATCCCACCCCTGCATTTAAAAGTAGAAGCGCGCCAATAATATAAACATCTTCCCAGTGTTGAATCACAGCTGCCAGAATAATTGCAATCTCTATCATCCATGGAATAGGACCCCAAAAATAGCTTAAAAAAGTAACAACCGGACTAATTTTCTCCTCAGGAATCTCATTGTAACCATAGTTTTTAATTCTTCTATGAAATGCTTCCTCAGATAATCCATTCCTGGAACTTTCCAGTTTTCTGAAAACTTCATCCACGGAAAGTTTACTAAGATCCTCTGGCATCACTTCACCCACATTCCAATCTTAGGTATATATAAATTAATGCCTTAAATCATTTAATTTTAACCATATATCAACAAGAATTCTGTGAAAATTTAAATCAACACATTAAGCCTGGAAGTTTTATAAAATATCCCTTCAAATTTATCTATGAATTGGGATGTAAGAAAATTTTATGATTCTAAATTTCGATTTTTATTAAATTAGTCAATGGTTATTCTCATAAACAACTTCAAAAAAGACTCTTATTTAATACTGGTATTTATTCCACAAATAAAAAGATTTAATAACTTTTCGTTTTAATAAGTAAGTAATAACATCAGGGGGTGTTATTGTTCATGAATTAAGTAAAGGTATTGCTACTCTAATGCTTGATGGTACTATCTGTTACAGTAATGTTCAATTCGCATCCCTGATTCAAATACCATTAGAAAAGTTAATCGGACACAAATTAAAGGATTTTATTCTGACAGAAGATTTAGAAAGATTTCAAACTATTCTTGATAGAGGGTTTCAGGGAAAATGTAAATGTGAAGTTAGTATTAAATCTGTGGATGGAACCATTATTCCAATAATCATTAAAAACAATACTAAAAATGATTTTAAAGGAGTGTACATTGTTAACACGGATCTAAGTGAAGAAACATATTATGAAAAACTTCAAACCCAACATGATAATCTTTTAAATGTAAATCAGGCTTTAAAGAAAAGTATAAAGGAGCACAGAAAAACAGAAGAACTTCTTTTGAAAAGTGAGGAGATGTTTTCAAAGGTTTTCCATGCTAATCCTGCACCTATAGCTTTAACTGATGAATATAGTAGATTTATTGATGTCAATGATAGTTTTTTGCGCTTGACAGGTTACAGTAAAGATGAGTTAATTGGCCATACTTCCTTAGAACTAAATATCATAATTCCTGAAGAAGGTAAGCAAGATCTAAATAAGCTTCAAGAAAAAGATTCAATTCAATACGAAGAATTAGAAATAACTACTAAATCGGGTGAAAAACGAATTGTAGTTATTAATTATGAATTGATAAAGTTTCAAGATAATAAAATAAACTTTATTTTATTCATTTATGACATTACAGAGCGTAAACAAGCTGAATTAATGGGAGAGCAACTTTTACATGAGTTGCAAGATTCTCAAAGGCTGTTACAAGCCGATCTAGATGTTATGGGAAGGTTACATAAATTAAGTGCCTTGTTCCTGCACGAAGACAACATTGAAACGTTATTTGAGGAGATTGTTGATACTGCCATTGCAATTTGTGGTTCGGATTTTGGCAGCATTCAGCTTTTAGATCCAGAATCATTTAATCTTAAGATCGTTGCTAGTCGAGGGTTACCAAAACCATGGCTGGATTACTGGAACCAAGTTTCTGAGGGTCAAGGATCATGTGGAACGGCATTAAATCTCGGTGAACGTGTCATTGTGGAAGATGTTACAAAAAGTTCTATTTTCGTTGATTCTCCTGCTCTTGATATTCAACTCAATGCTGGGGTGCGGGCAGTTATATCCACACCTATCATAAGCAGGTCTGGAAATCTGCTTGGTATGTTTTCAACCCACTACAAAACACCACATCATGCGGATAGTCGTGAACTTCAATTTTTAGATCTTTTAACCCACCAAACTGCAGATATAATTGATAAAGCACAATATGAAGAGGAACTTACAGATAATATTCAAAATTTGGAGGAGATAGTTGATGAAAGAACACATGAATTGTTTTTAGCTTATCAGTATAACCGAAACATGTTTGAAATCACTCTGGATCCTCTGGTTACCATTGACCCTAATGGTAAGATCATGGATGCGAATAAAGCTACTGAAATCACAACTGGCCTTTCACGGAAAGAACTCACTGGTACTGATTTTTCAGGATATTTCTCAGAACCTGAAAATGCCATAAAAGGTTATAAACAAGTTTTTAGGGATGGCATAGTTAGGGATTATCCTTTGGAGATTCGGCATGTGAATGGGAGTATAACTCCTGTTTTGTATAATGCTTCTGTTTATAAAGATGAGTATGGTGAGGTTATTGGAGTTTTTGCCGCTGCAAGGGATATTACTGAACTTAAAAAAGCAGAAAATCAACTTCAAATATTTACAACCGAAAACTGATCGAAACCAGTTTAGATCCATTAGTCACTATTGGGCCGGATGGTAAGATAACTGATGTAAACGTAGCCACGGAAAAGGTTACAGGTTTTCCACGTGAAAAACTCATTGGAACAGATTTTTCAGAATATTTTTCTGAACCAGTAAAGGCTAAAATTGGTTATAAACAAGTTTTTAGGGATGGTATGGTTAGGGATTATCCTTTGGAGATTAGGCATGTTGATGGGGGTATAACTCCTGTTTTGTATAATGCTTCTGTTTATAGAGATGAGTTTGGTGAGGTTATTGGGGTTTTTGCCGCTGCAAGAGATATCAGTGAACGTAGAAATGCAGAAGAAGAATTAAAGGAGTATTGGGAAAATTTGGAAGAAGAAGTGAGATTACGCACAGAAGAACTTGCAAAGTCTAATGCTGACTTGAAACAGTTTGCTTATGTGGCTTCTCATGACTTAAGAGAACCACTGCGTATGATCTCTAGTTTTTTACAGTTATTGGAGCGAAGGTATGGGGATCAATTAGATGAAGATGCTTATGAATTTATTAATTTTGCAGTAGATGGTGCTAAACGTCTGGATTTAATGATCATGGATTTGTTAGAATACTCTCGAGTGGCCAACAAGGAAATAGAGTTCAGCAAAGTTGATTTTGAAGAAGTTATTCAACAAACCATACTGAACCTAGAGATTTTAATTAAGGAAAATAACGCCCAAATAACCTATGATTCATTGCCTATTATTTGGGGTGATGAGTATCAAATGGTTATACTGTTACAGAACTTAATTGCTAATGCTATCAAGTATCGTCAGGAAGAACCTCCCAAGATACATATTTCTACTGAAAAAAGAGGAGATAAATTTGTTTTCAGTGTGAAAGATAATGGCATAGGAATTGATTCTCAGCATTTAGAACGTATTTTCACTATTTTTCAGAGATTACACACCCATGACAAATATGAAGGAACTGGAATAGGTTTATCCATTGCACAGAGGGTAGTGCATCAACATAACGGAGAGATGTGGGTTGAATCTGAACCTGAAAAAGGTAGCACATTTTACTTCACATTACCAGCCAATTGATATCAGATGTAAATTGGGATTTATCAGATGTAAATTGGGATTTTGGAATATTCCTAAAGGAGTTTCTAGACATAGCCGGAATGAACTCCAGGAACTCTAAAAACAGAACAAAAGTTTATAAAGGATTGTTTTGAAGATTGAAAAGGACTTATTGGAAGTGAAAGGTTAGTTTTTGGCTTTTAGAATCGTTTAGTGGGATTGAAACAAATTTACTTCTCACAACACATTTATAAAAAGTTAGATATTACTCTGTTATTTCAGCAATTCACATATAATATCGATTATTTTGGGATTAGACAAACTATAATGTACCCAAACTCCATCCTTACGCCATTTTAAAAAGCCAGCCTTTTTTAATATGTTCAAATGGTGGGATATTGTTGGTTGGGGTTTATCCATGGCAGTGAAGATTTCACAAACACATAATTCACCATATTTTAATAAATAGATTATTTTCAGTCGGGTTGGATCTCCAAGGGCTTTAATGGAATCAGCATTTTCATATAAAACATTATCTTCTGGGATTTTGGAAATTATTTTTTCAAGTTTTTCCATCTGTTCCGGGTCAGGTTTATCCCCGCCAGTTGCACATGATTTCATGATATTTGCTATACAATTATGATATATTTAAATATATGGATATATTATGTAATTGGTAGATGAAAAAAATCACATCAAAAAATGTTAAGAAAACTGTCTTGTTCATCTGTAAACATAACTCTGCCAGGTCGCAGATGGCTGAAGGACTTTTAAAATCAACACACAGTGATTTATATGATGTTTACAGTGCAGGGACTGATCCTGGTACTTTAAACCAGTTTGCAGTGAAAGTCTTGGATGAAGTAAAGGTGGACATATCCATGAACCAATCAAAAAGCCTTAAAGAATTTGAAGGTGTTGAATTTGATTATGTGGTCACAGTTTGCGGTGGAGAAGGAGAATCATGTCCATTTTTCCCTGGAGGAAAAAATTATATCCACCAATCTTTTGAGGATCCTGCAGTGTTTGATGGTGATGGTGATGAAATAATAACTGTTTTCAGAAGAGTTAGAGATGAAATTGGAGAATGGATAAAGGAAACATTTTAGGAGTGTAATGATATGTTAAAAGTTGCTATAGTTACAGATGGGCCTTATGGTGATCGGGCCTTTGATAATATAAAAAAAGAATTCGAAACCGTATTTATAGAACTTGAACAACCCTCATCCATGTTTATGGATGATATAGAGTTACCTGAAAAAAAGGCTGAACTAATGGGGGAAGTTAACATCCTCATTACCTACACCACCCACCCTGATCTCACCTTAGAACTGGTTGAAAGATTTGCAGATAAAGTTGATTGGATAATAGTGGCTGCATGGAAAGGTGATGGTTTTAAAAACCAGTTAGAATCTCATGATAATGTTATATGTCCTTATATAATGTGTGAAATTGAAGAAAATGGTGATCCTATTTTTGATAAATTTGCAATAGATATTGGGAAGCCCAAGGTGTTTCTAAAATTAAATGGGGAAAAACTTAAAGACATAGTGGTTTTAAGATCCTCACCATGCGGATCTACCACCTTTGTGGTAGATTACATAAAAGGAAAATATGCAGGGAAAAAATTAAATCCCGAGATCCTTCCCACTGAGGCCGGGCTGAAGTTACAGCATTATCCCTGCAGAGCAGCAAAAATGCGGATTTTCAGTGATGAAGAATGTAAAAAAGAAATGGCATCAGGATTTCATAGAGATGCCTTCCAAGAAGCTATGAACTTAACCCCTAAAAATTAAATTTGTAATGGATGATTATTATTCCTTTTTGTTAATTGCCCTATCATTACCTTTATATTTATTTTTATTTTATTTAAATGGTATCAGGGTCCTGTTCAGCTATACAAAAGCCACAGACAGCTCCAGAATTATCTTTCTGCCGTTCTTTCACAGGACAGAGATAATTTTTACCATCATATTTCACCTTTAAACCTCCTGGAAATGGTGTACCCACCGGATGCACAGGTTCTTCCAGTATAAATGTGGTGTAGATGGAGATAATCTTGTAAATCTGGAAAAAAGCAGGATCAAAACCATCAGCTCCATTTATCTCTTTTTCTTGATTTATAAGGAGCGTGATAGCTTCCTGAACTTCTTTAACATCTAAATATTCATTATCATCGGGTTGATGTTCTTTAACTTCCTTGATGCGGGTGATGAAGGCAAGGTTGTAAGCCTTTAAATATTCCTTACGATAACTCTCCTGCACGTACCTGGCATCTTCCATAAGGAATGAACTGGCCTGCATAATATCCTGAATAGTGATTAGACGTGCTTCCATCTTCAAAATCTTAAGAAGATTTTCCCTAAGGATTTCATTGCAGGAGAGAACATCCTCCATATTTTTAATTACCATCACAACCTAACTTTTTACCCAATACGCGCAAGTGAAGAGGTTTTATTTCTCTTGAACCTCTTTTATTTCTTTTTTTATTTTCTTTTTCAGGTATTTAACACATTCTTCGCCAGTTTCGTCTAATCTACACACATCAGTAGGGTTTAAATCAGTTTTATCCAGTTCTTCCATAACATTGATATTTTTAAGGGGTTTAACTCCTTTTTGTTCCAGTATTTTCTGTGTGCAGTCACCATCACAGCCACTGATGGCTATAATGGGATATTTTTTAATAAGATTCCGAAAACCCTCCCTGTCAGCAGAGGTAGCACCCATGCAGATAGATATTGTATCATCTGTTTCTGCAACAGTATCTGCTGATGTTACACGGGCAACTAATCCATATGGGCTCATTCCACTACAGGCAGCCAGAGCCACCTTCTTTTTTCCACTCATTTTACATCAGCTCTTTTAAGTTCTTTTTCTCTTAATTTTTCATTCATTTTATCAAATCTATTTTTAACATGTTCATATCCTTTTCGATCAAAGGGACATTCTTCTATGCAGTAGGTACAACCCTGTGTACAACCTATGCAACGTTTCTGGATGAATTCAGTTTGTGTGCCTCCACAACATGTTTCTGTTTCTATCAATGCCTTTTCAGGGCAGGCCTTGATACATTTACCACATTTTTCACAGTAATCAAGTATCCAGGAATGATCATCCACCTCTTTTAAGGGTAAATTTTCGATATTAATAAATATTGCGGAGATCTTCAGGCGAGGACCCAATTCAGGAGTTATTAAAAGACCACTTTGCCCTATCCATCCCAAACCTGCCATTTGACCAAGAGGAGAGAAACTTACCATGCTTCCATAGGGGTGAGCAACCTGGGTGGTGAAACCATAAGCTCTGATAAAATCAGAGAGTGCATAGGTTATACTGCCCATTTTTGCATAAGTTGCTTCATTCAATTCTTGTGCTTCTGGACCAGGGGCAGTCTCAATGATATCATCACCCATCTTTAAAGTTAGAACAATTGCATTAGGGTAGGTTTCATTGGTGTTGATCAATTCAGGTCCAACTGGTGTGTATCCTATATTTATGATACCCATGGAATGAGCTAATTTTTCAAGATCTTCAAAAAATTCTGTGTCAGCTACAGTTCCAGGATTTTCAGGGTTTTCCACCAGGGACTGGTCAGGAAATTCTCCTCCACAGCAACATCCATCTTCTTCACTTTCCTCTAAGCTTTTTGCTGATGTTTCATAATTATTTCCCACACAACATCCAGTATTTCCAAATGAAGCTTTTTGAAGTGTTTTAGCAGTGTTTTCTGCTGTTTCTTCGTTGCCACATTCACATTTATTTTTACTATTTCCAGTCAAATCATCCACCCATCTACTTCCATATATTCAAATATATCAATATATTAATATGAGTAACCTCTTTATAAAGTTAACCCTAAGTGGAAAAATAAAACTAAAATAGTGGCTAATTAATCAGTAAAATAATGGATAAGAAAAATTGTAACAATAAACGATATTTAATGTTCATATGGGCAGAAGAAATAAAAAAAGCTGATTAATCTAATCTTCAGCCCCAAATGAGTAGGTAATTGCTTTTTTAGGGCATTTTTTTATACATTCACCACACAATATGCAATTTGAATTATCCATAATTTTTTTAGTAACCATTTGACTTACATTTAACCCCATTGGACAGAATTTATCACATAATTTACATTCTGTACAGTTATCCTGATCTGATTTTAAATGTAAGGATGTTATTTTGATTTTTTTACCTAGCTTTGATCCTATGGTCAGGAAAACTCCCTGCGGACATAGATACCTGCAAAAAGCTCGGCTTCCAAAAAGTACAGATATGAGGCTGATTCCCACTATGAAGATGGTTACTAAAATAATCAATTGAGGACCACCTTTTGAAGCAAATAAATCCACTCCCTGTAGGCCTCCAACTTTTAAAATAGCATAAGAAACCATTATAAGGAAGAATACAAAAACCAGATACCTAATTTTATCTGCTTTAAGAGATCTGGGCTTCTTCTTTAATAAATGCATGCCTAATAATTCCTGTAATGCCCCATAAGGACAGGTGTAACCGCAGGATACGGATCTCCCCATAACTAAGGATAAAATAAACCACGCTACAAAAACAAGAACACTTGCAGTGATTAATCCGTTTCGAATACCCCAAGACATCAGAATAGGGGAATAAACTCTGAATAATATGGGTAGCATTATAACCAGTAAGATTAGAATATATATTCTAAGCCTAGTTTTATTTTTAATTTAGATTCCTCCATTTTAGAGTGTTCACTCAGTATAGTTTCAGATGGCAGTGAATTTCAAAAAAAACGACTGTTTGTTCTGGGTTTTTTGAGTTATTTCTGTCTTTATGATGATCATAGAAATCGTAATATTTAAATTTTTTTTCACTAAATAAATATAAAATGAAAAAATAAGGAGGGATTTTTTATTCCAATTAAAAAAGCCACAGTTAACGCACTAAAAACAATGGGACTTACAGAATACGAATCTAAAGCATATCTCTCATTAACTTCCTTAACCTCTGCCACGGCTTTAGAAGTCAATGAAACATCTGGTGTGCCTCTTTCCAGACTGTATGATGTATTGAAAAGTCTACATAAAAAGGGATTTATTGAAATTACCAGGGGAAAACCATTAAAATATAGTGTAATACCTCCTCAGGATGTTTTTAAGAAAGCCCGGGTGAAAATTAAAGAGGAACTTGATGAAGCTGAAGCTGAAGTTAAAAACATTTATGAAAGTCAAATATCTAAATCTCCAGCCCCTATCTGGTTAATTTATGGTACAGATAAAATTGTGAAAAAAGAGTTGGAAATCATTGGACGTGCCAAGGATACCTTGCACATTGCAGCAGGTTTCATGTTTCAGGGGGAACTGGAAAAATTGGATGATGCTTTAGGAAAATCCCTGAAAAAGGGAGTTCAGACCAGGATAATAGCAGCACCCTACAATATTACCGATGGTGAAAAAATAGACATTTCAAAAGGTCTCAATAAATTGGATTGCCAGATGAAAACCTTCCAGATACCTTTCATTAAGGCCTTAATTCGGGATAAAAAAGAAATGATGTTGATCTTTTCTAAATTTGAAGATGAAAGTGTAATATCTCAGACAGCAATTGGTGTATGGAACAAATACACAGAATTCGTTGAAACTATTGCTGATTTATATAATCTGGTGTGGAACATGAACCTCTTTACCAGTTACCCTTAACTTCTTTTAGTAGGCAAACATTAAGGGCCATAAATAAAGAATGAAAGCATTAAAATACATTGATAAGACCTTATTTTTGATTCTAATTTTAAAACAGATTAAAGTTAACAAAATAAGTTTAAAATGGGGAATTCTGTGTGAATTATATTAGAATTGTGTTTTAATGGACCAAAGATGATTTGTAGCAACTTCATGGCCAATATAAAAGATTAAATAGTACTTTATTGATTATTGATATGGGGATAGATTGAATGAAGAATGATTCTAGCACTGGGCAATTAATCGTTGGTTCTTTCTGTATAATTTTTGCTTTACTTTTTTATCAATTGAAGCCAGACAACTTTGTTATTCTTGCAGGAGTAATTGGCATTATATTAGTAGCAGCAGGCATATGTGGGTATAAAGATTATTCAAATAGAATACTTGCCCTGATTTTAGGTTTAATATTCTTAGGGGTACTGATATATTTGATTTACATTTTTCCATTTTCTAGACCCGAAAAGCAGATTTCAATTATTTTGATATTTATCCTGCCCATTGTTATATTTGGGATACCGTTTTATACAAGTTGGGGGAAAATTTCCGATTTTAAAAAAGGCGTTAAATTAGTTGATAATGGTAAATACAACGAAGCATCTGAATATTTTAATAAAATTTTAAAAAAAGACCATAACAACCCTCTTGCCTGGACAGGTAAAGCACTTGCCTTTCGAAAGCTCGGTAAATTAGAAGAAGCACAATACTCTATAAACAATGCTTTAAAATTAAAATACAAGACTGAAATTAAAATTTTCAGTTTATCAAAAATCTTAATCAACTCCATAGTATTCAATACTGCTGGTTTATTTTATGTTGAAGATAAAAAATATAAAAAAGCATTAAAATGTTTTGATAAGTCATTAGAATTAAAAAAAGATTTATATGGTGCTTGGAATGGTAAAGGTGTTGCTTTGATTAATTTAGGAAAACTCGAAGAATCATTGAAATGTTTTGATAAAGCTCTCCGATATAATCCTAAATCAGCTTTAGTATTAAATAATAAAGGTGATGCACTTAGAAGGCTCAAAAAATATGCTGAAGCAATGAAATGCATTGATAAAGGTTTAAAAGTTGATTCTAAACTTCCTGCACTTTGGCTTACAAAAGGGGAAATATTTATGGGTTTAAATAAAAATGAAGAAGCTTTAAAGTATATTGATAGAGCGTTGAAGTTAGATCCTGATTTTGAATCTGCTATTAAAATTAAAGAAGAGCTTTTGAGTTAGTGGGTTAATTGAATTCAATAAATCGAGTTTTTGGTATGGTTTCTAATGATGAAATTAGATTAAAACTTGCATCTAAACGTAGAGGAGTAGATCCAGAGGATTTGCAAAAACCACAAACATCCTATGAAGGAAGTTATCTTGTTTGTGATGCATGTGGTAATTATTATGAACTTAAAAGGGATGAATCTCCTGAAGATTTCTCTTTAGAGTGTGACTGTGGTGGAAATTTAGTTTACCAGGAATCCTTAAGTTCTGTAGAAAAGGAAACACCACCATCAAAGTCATCTTCAACTTCCAGAAATCTAGCAATTCTTCTGGTAGTGGGAATTGAAATGTTTTTTATAGTATATATTCTTCCCATTGTTTATATGATGTCAGCTCCTTTTTTTGTTTTCCGAGATTCTTCTCCAGGTGCATTTTTTGTAATGTTACTCTGCTTAGCCCTTGTATTTTCAGGAATTTATACAGCTTATTACCTTATTAAAGTCTTATTGAGAGCCAACAACTGATTATCAGGTATTCAAACGGGTTAAATCGAAAATTCCTTTTCATTACTATAAATTTCATTTTTATAGGCTTAAAAATACGGAACAAAACCCAATGATTCCTATAGGGAGTATTCCTAATTTAATGAAGCATTCCAAAAGTTTTAAAGATGAAAAAAGCTAATAAATAAAGTAAAATAGTTAAAATGCACATTAATCCAGGTAGGCCCAAAAAAATCCACTTTTCCCTTTTTCATAATCATATCTACCAAAAGATAATCCTACTAAAATAATGATTAATAAATAGAAAAGTAGATCTAACTTAAATATCCATGATAAGAATACACCTACTGCTAAAATTATACATATTGGTTTATAATATTTGTTCAGTTCCATTTAATCAATTACCAGTATATGTTTTGTGTTGTTAGATTTGTTATTAATTATTATGGAAGATCATTTAGCTAAACTCAAATTAAGCTAGGTTTTTTCTATATATCCTGCTTTCATGTCTATTAAATCTTTGTTAGCTAATTCTGGAGGTGAATCAACACAAATGGGAAAGAAGTATTCTCCGTAAACTGTTACTGTGTCATTTACATTGTAAGGCAGAGTACCAGTATAGGAAGTTGTGATGTAGGGTTCTGGTGAAAGTCCCGGAACATTAAGCAATATAAAGGTTCTTGTTTTGCCAAACTGGATATATTCATATTTTTCAGATATTTGCCCAGTAACTTTTACCAGTTTACCATTTAAAGCATTATAATCAACCAAAGTTGATACGTTGATTTCAGAACATGAATTTTTATATATAGAAATATTATTGGCTCCAATAACCGCAGGCACGTAAGAATCACTCTCAGTACCTTCAAAAGATAATCCAAAAATTAAAACATAAGCAAACAACGCCACCACAATAATTAACATTGCAGCAAGAATTTTACTCAACTTTTCCATTGGAAACCCCTATCTTATTTTTCCTAAAGTTATTAATAAATAGTATAGATAGCTCAAGATTTGTTGAATCGTTAAAATTAAATTTATTCCGTGGTAACTGCAGGTAAAAAAGGTTGTTAATTTAATAAGTTAGGGTATATTTAAAAAAAGGAGGTTTTGAAGTTTATTATTCTTAAAATATGATGTTATATCAAAAATTAAAGGTTTGATTCCTTGGAAGTTGTTGTTTCATCTTTTAGATGTTAACACAAAAAGGATGCTTTAAATATTAAATCCAGAGATATAATCATTTAATGAGATGATTGGGGGGGGGTGACAAAAATGGTTGAAACATGGGTTAGAGTTTTATCTTTATTGATTTTCATTTCCATAATTATTGGTGTAGATTTTTTGTACCTTAGAAATGATTTCCGTAAACGTTTAGTTTTCAATGTTGGAGTTTTCTTAGTCTATTTAGCCATATATCTCACATTCTTAAATTAAGTGAAAGTGGATGGCAACTTTAAATTCGCAGAAAGGGGGATCACACCTAAAATAGGAGATGCAATACCTGGTTTTAACTATTGATTTATTATCTCTGGATGGATACTTTATATTTTTAAGAACTGTTTTAACCTTGTTAAAATTGATTCTTTTTCTTGATTTTTTTTCTTTTCAATTTTTGGGGGTTCATAATGCATAAAATAATCTTGAGAATCAACTAACTCTGCCCCTTCCTTAACTATTCGTTCGTAATCGCCTTTATTATTAATTTTTCGGGCTTTAACATTGTCACTGAGTATAACCCTTAACATGCTCATTATTCTTTTCTTCAATGTCTTATCTTCAATTGGGAAAGCAATTTCAACTCTTTTTTCAGTGTTTCGAGTCATTAGATCAGCACTAGATAAGTATATGAAGTTTTTATTTTTATTACCAAAGCAATAAATCCTGGAATGTTCTAAAAATCTACCCACAACACTGATAATTTCAATGTTTTCAGTTTTTCCAGGTAATCCTGGAACTATACAGCAGATACCTCTAACAATCAATTTAATCTTAACCCCAGCACAGGATGCTTTTTGTAACATGTCAATTAATTCTCTGTCGGTTAGAGAATTCATTTTCATTATAATATTTGCCGGTAGACCGTTCTGGGCGTTATCGATCTCTTCGTTAATCTTCTTTATTAATCCCTGTTTTAGACCGAAGGGTGCCACCAGTAACTTTTGATAATCCCCATTTAAATTTGAAATTGCCATATTTTTAAAAAACAACATGGCATCCTCTCCAATGGCAGGGTCCATGGTCATAAAACATAGGTCAGTGTATAATTTACAGGTTTTTTCATTGTAGTTACCAGTTCCCATTTGGGTGATATATTGAATCTTAGTCCTCTCTCGTCGAGTAATAAGACAAACTTTGGAGTGTACTTTATACTCTTCAAAACCATATAAAACCCTGCAACCAGCTTCTTTTAATAAGGTAGCATAATGAATGTTATTTGCTTCATCAAATCTGGCCCTGAGTTCAATGAGAACAGTAACATCCTTCCCATTCTCACAGGCCTCCAATAAATATTTTATTACAGAAGAAGACCTTGCTAGTCTGTAAATAGTGATCTGAACAGATATAACATTTTTATCATTGGCAGCTTCTTTCAATAACCTTAAAAAAGGTTCTATGGAGTCATAAGGATAATAAAGTAAAATATCCTTCTTTTTTAGCTGGGAAATGATTTTCCCATCACTTACAGTTTTTGGGATCTTAGGATAATAAGGATTGAATGATAATTTATGGAAGAGTACCTCATTTACCTCCATAATATGGTCGTGTAGGTAATATACATAGCTCATGTCTAGAGGAGTACTGGAAATCATTACCTGGTTTTCCTTAATATTCAATTTATTACACAAGAAATAGGTTAATTTTGAGTTGGTGTACTTATAAAATTCTAATCTGATTGGTGCTAAACGGGTTCTCTTCTTTAAAATTTTTTTCATATAACCCATGTAGTCTTCATCTTCATCAATTTGATAATTGGATAAAACAATATCTGCATTTCTGGTTACAGAAAGTATGGTCTTGAATTCCACTTCATAGTTGGAGAAGACTCTGTCTGCGTATTCAAATATTATTTTTTCCAGTAAAACAAAGCGCATCTCATTTTTAGGAAGATAAATTATCCGGGGTAATGATGATGGTATGGGGATAAGTCCAAAAACTTTCTCCCCTTTATTTTTTAATATTAACATCACATACAGGGATTTGTTCAAAAGATGGGGAAATGGATGTTGAATATCAATAATCTGGGGGGATAAAACTGGAAAAATATAATCAAAGAAGTATTTAGTTAGGTATTTAGTTTCTTTCTTAGTCAGATCATCGAAATTTAGATCATAAATACCCTCTTCATTTAGGAGCAAATCAACAGATTTAAATACCTTATCTCTGCGTTTGAATAAAACTTTAGTCTGGTCGAATATGGCATCTAACTGATCTTGGGCATTTAAACCAGTTTTGTTATCATAGTAATCGTTTTCAATAAGGGATAAATCATAAAGACTTCCACATCTAACCATGTAAAATTCATCTAAATTACTGGTAAAAATAGATATGAATTTTAAACGTTCGAGTAATGGGACTGAAACATCTTCTGCTTCCTCTAAAACACGGTCATCAAATTTTAACCAGGACAATTCACGGTTTTGAGTATAACTGTAATCTTTAGACATTTCAGCACCGTTTTAACAATTTTTCATATAAATATCCTTCTCTAACGGTATATTTGCTGATCTGCAGTTTTTCACACCCAAAGTAAGATGAAATGGATTCAACTATGAGTAATGCAGGGACTAGGGTATGAATTCTGGAAGGTTTAACCTGCAATATCTCCATATAAGTATCTTTTTTTTCAGGTTTAAATTTCATTCTTAGCTTATTCACTAATTTAATATCTATTAAATCCTTTTTAGACTTAATTAAATTTAAATCTACCAGTATTTTTCCCATGGCTCGAATATTTCCCCCTACACCGCACATGAAAGGAACTTTTTCTTCAGTTTCGAAGTTAATTTTTTCTAATTCCGAATAAACTGCATTTTTAATTAATTCACATTCTTTTTCTGTGGGTATGAGTAGAGATACATATTCATTGTACATTTTTAGGGAACCCGCACGTATACTGTAGCTTTTAATTATTTTTTTATTTTTAAAAAGTACAATTTCAACACTGCCTCCACCGACATCAATTAAAATTCCATCATCTTTTTTGATGGTGGGTACAGACCCGTAAAAGCTCAGTTCTCCTTCTTCTTCACCAGAAAGTACATCAACATCAATTTTTATTTTGTCTGTGATAATTTGAATAACCTGGGCGCGGTTTTCAATTATCCGAAGGGGAGCTGTGGAAAAGAAATGGTAACACTTCACATTTAACTGATCTAAATCAGATTTAATCTCTTTTAAAAGAGCTACTAATTTTTTAATACCTTCCTTATTCAATTTTTTTTCCTTAATATAAAAAACTAAACCTAAATTCTCTTTTCTAGTTAAAACAATATTTATTTTATCATTTTCGTAATTATAAACATTTAATCTAACTGTGTTTGAGCCAATATCCACGATTCCGTATAACATTTAATACCTCATTTGTCATTGATTCTATTTAGTTTCTTCTTCAAAATAATTCCTACCAATCAATATATAACTCTTGCTATTAGTGTATTTAAATTCACATAATAGGAAAAATAATAATGTAACTATAATTAAATGATTAATAAAAGGTTATTGAACATTGCACGATTTTTTTCGAAAGATAATAACCAACTTCATTAAAAAATTCTCTTAAATTATTTCCAGTATAAACGGAACTAAGTTAATGCGTTAAATTTAAATTCCTAATTTTATTTTACAGGCATAAACGTTAACCGTGCCTTTAACTCCATTTCCAGAAATTACAATGCTCTTGACGGCTGAATTATCCAGAGTTATGGTTCCATTTTTATCTTCATTTTCATCAAGGGTAACACCATCAGTGTCAATTATATTTCTGTTATCAGGGGCATTCCAGTAAGAAGTTTCATTGGTGTTATAGGCCATTACATTCATACTATTAACACCTGCAAATGCAGGAGTCCATGATAAATTGTATTCTATTTTCACGGTTGTTGTTCCTGGGGGTATGACCACAAATTTGCCCAATGAATGGGATGATTCTAATTCACTTGCATCATAAGATCCGATTAATGTTTTTTCAGTGGTTATCAAGTTATGTGGCATGTTTTGGGAGAATATTACAGGTATAGTGAGGATAATAAGAGCTACCAATCCAAGGACTATGAAATTCCTTTTTCTTTTCAAAAAATTGCCTACGTTAGATTTTGTGTCCTCTGAGATGTTACTTGAGGGCATTGATGTAGTGTATTTTAGATTACCTCCGCACTCGCATTTTTCGAAATCTTCGGAGGATTCCCCTTTCTGGAGTTCGTAGTATCCTCCACATTTTTCGCATTCTAAATAACCATAATCTTCAGATAAATAGAGTAATGCTGTTGATCTAAAAGTGTAAATGATTATGAAGGGAATTACAATTAAAGAAATCAGTAAAACACCAATGACTTCTACTTGGATCAAAATGGAAAAAGCCAGAACTAAAGCCCCCAAAACAATTAAAATTAAACAAATAACCACAGTAACGATATACCAAATTATGAACTTATCCCATCCAAGATTGGAAATTTTATCCAATATTTCACGGAATCTGAATGCAGATCCAAGATCATCGTAGAATGCCATGTTTGCTAAGGACAGTAGGTATAAAGGGAAGGCAACAACCACGTATAAAAATGCAATGATAATTAAAATTTCAAAAAACGCACTGGTATTAGTTGCCTCCATGTTCATAACTGAAAAACCTAAGGATAATCCTCCAAGGAGTAAAATGAAAAACAAAGGGAGCGCATAGGCAACATCAACTATAAACACTTTAATACCATTTATAATTATATTGAACCAATCATTAAATTTAGGAAGTTCATCAAAACCAGCCATAGATGATTCCATAATTCTGATCTGATAACCATTGATTAATATTCCGAATATCAACCCAATAATACCCCCTCTGAACATGAATGCCATACCCACGCCCAATGCCTCAAAAATACTATCTAAACTACTAAGAACTATTATGAGTCCAAAAATCAAAAACAATCCCCAACTTGATGAAGGATATTTAATAGAATCCTTTACTATCTCCCCAATATTCATTTTATTAACTCCGTTTCAATAAAACTATGATAAATGCAGTTTAAACACGTGTAAACTTCTTTCATATTTCTATCTAGTTTTTTCATATTATTACTATAAATAGATATTCATACGTACTTAAAAATAGTTATCATTCAATTATTATATATTTTATTTTAAAACCGTAAACATCAGCGATAACTCCCATAACCAAAAATAGTAGTGATATTTCAATTTCAATATCAATATAGGGAGTTATATCTGAATTTATCCTTCATAACTGTGCAAATTGATTTTTTAACCTTACAAATAGAATAATAATGCCTAAAATCAAGGGAGTTGTAACTCTATTCATAGAATATGTTTTACCAATACGACTAACTGAATATTTATCCTTTGTCTATACAACTTTGATAAAATGTGGTAAGTTGTATCCTAAAACAATACCAAAGGGCAATGCCAATATTAATTGAAAAAAAGCCCAACAGAGAGATAGGTTGGATTTTTAGAAACGATTCCTGCATTATTAATGTTAATAATACAAAAAGAAAATAAACAGTCCTGGGGCATTGTTTAGAGATGAAAAAGGAGTTTAAAAAAGGAGTTAAAATAGTTGGAATTTTGGATGATTCCAACTTAAAAACATTTTAACATCCATTTGGAGGGAACGGGGTTATTTTTTAAACAGGCAGTTCCCTTATGCTTTTTATAGTGGAATATAAAAAGGTTACAGTTCCTTTTTCTTTTTCAGTATCCCTGATGACTTTTATTAGAGTTTTTTTTCTTTGAAGTTCAGCACGGCCTTTTGCTTCGATGTTTTCAAAATATATAGGATCCTCTTCAAGCCATTCATCAAGCTCAGTAGGAGGTCTTATTTCTTTAAGCCATAAATCAACTTTAGCTTCTTCTTGGGATAAACCGTCAGGCCAAAATTCATCTATTAATATTCTGAATCCATCTTCTTCTTGGGGAAGTTCGTTTATGCTTTTGAGTCTTAACATACATGGTCACCTACAACTACTATTTATCATGATAAAACATGACAGTTAATTTAACATTATTAATCATGATATATAAATTTAACTGAATTATTCCATTTTTTCATTATTTTTTAAATGAACCATACTTAAATCAAAACAAATCAAAACTCCATTAATCAACTTTAAGATGGAAAAATAATGCAGATTGAGGTTTAAATATTCTTTAATAGCTATCTATCCTTTAATATTTATTTTTAAAAGTCAAACAGAAACCATAAATATTAATTTATACTACTAAATTTTCGTTTAAACTAAAAATAGGAATTAATATCAAGATTTACATATTAACATGGAATTTTAATGAGTGACACGTTTCTAAACTGAATTTAAATTTATTATGGGTATGTTAAACTTTAATAATCTTTTTTTATTTATTTTTTTGGAAGGATCATATCTTTCATTTCAACCTCAGGATGATGATAGTTTTTAATACCCAGATCCGCATCTCCTAAACTGATAGCTCCATTGGGACACCAATTAAGGCAAGCAAAACAATTTATACAATGATCAGACCAGGAAGGTTTATTGTTGACTAATTCAATGTTGTTCTGGGTACAGATCTCCTGACAGGTTCCACACCCAGTACATTTTTCATTGGAGGTGAAGGCCATTGAATCCATACCTTTAAACAGTACTTGCTTGACGAATGCTAAATAAACAGGAAGTAATTTCAGGGTTCGAGTTTTAAACATGTTGAAAAACAGGATACTGGTCTCTATCTCTCCTGTTTTCATGTTTTTTACATCATCACATATCCCCTCAACTCTACTTTTCCATTTATTAAACATCATTTCCTGTTGAACTTTAGTCACTTTCCCTGATCCTAACCCATTTTGAGGCATTGCCACTGCAAATCCAAGGGACAGGTGACCTCCAAATGAATTAATAATTTCTTCAAGATGTTTTAGAGATTTAGATGGTGCTATACCATAGGTACATATTGTGAAGATGTATTTGGATTCAATATTTTGAATTTTGGAGATAAATCTTTCCAGGAACTGGGGAGGTTTGAAGTCATAAATAGGAAAAACAATTCCAACAATCTTGGCTTCAGTATCTATGCTTTCCTGGTTGATCACAGACATAATAGGTGTCAAAACCGCGTTTATTTTCATAGCCACGTCTCTGGCTACTGCAAATGAATTACCTGAACCGGAAAAATAGTAAATTTCCACATTATCCATACCCCTTTACCCCCTGTAAAAGATTATCAATTATATTTCATTATCACCATATGCTATTTTCATATTAATATTTTGTTTAAAGAGTATATTAATTGATTAGGATACAGAATTTATGAAACACAACCTCGACCGAAGGATTTCCGATTGAAAACATTTTAACATTCTTTGAAGGGTATAAGGTTCTCTTTTAAAACCGGTATCTCCATCATACTTTTATAACGGAATATTCTGTTAACTATTTACTATTTCCTTTCCAAAAAATCCATAAGTACTAGTTTAGACTAATAGATATCCCGGAGTAGACAAATAATGCTCTTAAAACAAATATTTTATATATGGCCATATGGCTCAATTGCCAATTAATGAAGGCCCTTAAAGAACAGGTGCTACTTGGAAAACCAATTTAATTTATATCTGTGTTTCTGATAATTAATGTTTAGAACTTTCAAATTATATTAAAAGTGTTTATAGGGGAAATTATGGGCTCTTTACCAAAAGAGGTTGAAGTAGTTGTAGATCATTACCTCCAGGTCTTAAATGCAAAACTGCCAGATCTAGTAGAATCGTTTTACATCAGTGGTTCAATAGCTTTGAATGACTATCATCCGGGGAAAAGTGATATTGATTTTGTTTGTTTGATTAACAGGGACCTGAAATTTTCTGAAATGAAAATAATTGAAAGAATACATAAAAAAATAAGATCTAAACACCCTAAACAACTATTAGAGGGTTCTTATGTCACACAAAAACAGCTCGGAAAGTTAGATGGAGATATGGGGCCAGTTATATATTTTGATGGTAAAAAGATCCGGCATGATGATAAGTCTGGAAATGCAGGCATAGTTGCATGGTTCATGTTAAAAAAATATGGTATAACCATAATAGGTAAACCTCCAGAGCATTATATTCCTTACATAAATATTGATGATTTGGTCAGTTATGTTCAGTTAAATGCAAATACATATTGGGCTGAGTGGACTGAAATGGCATCAAAGAGTTTTTCAGTGGATGGCATGTCCACACTTTTTGGGCGAAAAGTTGAATGGGGCGTGCTGGGCATAGCCAGACTTTATTATACCATGCATGAGGGTGATATTGTATCCAAATATAAAGCGGGAAAATATGTATTGGGAAATGTCCCACCAAATTTTTCAAGAATATTGAAAGAAGCCCTGAGAATCAGAAAAGGTGAATCAAAAAGTTATTATAACTCTCCTTTTAAACGTAGAAAAGATACCTTACTATTTATGAGGTATATGATCCGTCAATTCAATGAAATTTAAAGATTAAAATTATTCACCAGATAGTTAAGATCATTAGGAGTTGAATTACCAGAATCTTTTTTTCATGTTTAATATTATTGGATAAAATCTCTACACATTTTAACTTACCCCCACTACATTCGCAAATTTCAAATTACTATGATAAATCTCCTTATTTAAGCTATAAACTCCATTAAATCCTTTACATTTTAAATAACCCTCACAAATTACTAAATTTTATGTGAAATAAAAAACTATATATAAACATCGTGGGGGGAAATTCAAATTGGAAAAACAAAAAATAGTTTTAATTATAACTATTATTATCCTAATTGGGATTATAATGGCATTATCTGTGTATATCATAGGTCAAAACCAGCAAACAAAAGAAAATAACAACACTACAAATAACACGACCGTAACAAATAACACAAATACTTCTACTCCTACCAATGAAACTAATAGGGAAACCAATAAAGAAACTAATTATATTGGTGAAGCAGCCGCTAAACAAAAAGCTATTGAGTTTCTCACTGAGTATGGTATAATAGACACTGCAGAAATTAGATATATTGATTTTATTACTATAAATGGAGTGCCATTGTATCGTATAAAATATTGGGATCACTATATAATGGCGGATGGTAATGAACGTGGTTGGGATGAGGTACTAATTGGAGCAAAAGATGGTATGCTTTATGATGATAATGGGGAGCGTGTAACAACTTAAAGAATTTTTTTATATTGAATTATGAGATTAAAATAGAATTAACAAACTGAGAAAGATTTAAAAATGGTTACTGTTAAAGAAATTGACCCATCCTGTAAAGGAATAAATAGGGGGAGTGGCTTCAGCTTGATTGTATTCGGATCAATCTATAGTCACTCTATTAATTTTCAATTAAGTCTTCACCACATTGAAATTTAATTTTTCATTTAACATGTTTTATTATTTATATCCAATAAAAAACAGCCTTTTAAATGGAAACAGCACATTCCCATTCTTTTGTGCAGGGTATACCTTTGTAATTTCTTTTAGGACATCTTTTTCAAACTCAATTTTTTCTTCTGTGGTATCTAACTTATCCAGGAACGTTCTCATCCCTGTGCTTTTAATCATTTCAACAATAGTTTGGTGAGAAGGCATTATATGGAAGTAGGATGTTTCCCACATGCTGATGGATTTTACTTTACCTGACAGAATATCATAGTAATAATCACTGGAGTGAAATGTGAAATCATCATTGGCTCTGCCTGTTTGTTTTTTCCATTTTTTATTTAATGACACACCTTCTATGGCCTGACTTATGGGCATGTTATGGTATAGTGGAACCTGTACTGCCAGAGCACTGTTATCCTTCAGCATTTTAACCAGTTCTGATATTAATTTTTCATGGTTTTGAATCCATTGAATGGTGGCATTTGAGAATATAATATCATATTTTTCTTTAGTTTCCATTTTGGTGACATCTTCAATTCTCCATTCAATGTCAGGATAATTATTCCTGGCTGATTCTATCATGGAAGTTGAACTATCTATTCCAATTATTTCACTTTCAGGCCACTTACAGAATAAGACATTTGTACTATTTCCAGGTCCGCAGCCAACATCAATTATGTTTTCAGGATTTTCCACGTTGATACGTGCTGCAAGATCTCTTGCTGGTTGGGTTCGCTCTTCCTTGAACTTTAAATAAAGTTCAGGATTCCAGTCTTTATTGGTTGTCATAAGAATCCACCACAACATTCTATTTATTAGTTTTATCAAACTAACTATTATATAAAAGTCATGGTTATCATCGCTATGGCTAACACACAGGGTTAGCTCTATACTTTCTAAAGGATTAATAGAAGTTAAAAAGAATACACTTAAGCTAATGTTTTTTGAGTTTTATGATTCAAAAATAAGATTCTTAAAAAGAAGAATAAAGAAATGGTTTAAAGTTATTTTGCTGGATAACTGAAACCTATTTTTTTGGAGGTCCAGAACCATAAAATGGCCATGAACACTATACCAAAGGTTAACCCTAACAGGCCGCTTTCTGGACTGAAGATGTTAGTCTGTTTAATCCCTAAAATACCAATTCCACTGCCAAAGCCGAATAGACTATAAACTAGGGTATTCCAAAGGGCATGGGAGAAGGATGATACAATTATTGAACCTGAAATGTACCTTAAAAGTCCAAATGTAAGTCCTCCAATAATTCCGCCAGTAATGTATATTGTAATCATATTCAATGTTAACGATGGATCAAATAGGAATAAGGGCAAATGCCAGGATGCAAATGCCAGAGCAGTAAGTAGGAGAATTAATTTGGGATTCATTTTGTCCCTTTCCAGTATTCCAAAGAGCCATCCTCTGAAAAAGCCCTCTTCGGTGGTAAATGCCATTATAAGTGTATAAACGAATAGATAAGCAATCTTTCCAGTCATTTCATTGGAGTATTTCGTTTCTACAATATTCCCAGTTACCAGGGCAATAATTATAATCACTAGACAGATGCTCAGGGGATACAGAATGGCCCACATATAATCTCTTAAACTTCCAAACTCCAAACCCAACTCTTTAACATTCATTTTAGTCCAGTAGACTAAAATTAGGATTAGGGGGAACAGTATTAGTGCATGAAGTTGTTCATCATTGAATATTATTGGTGCAAGTGTACTGCAGATCATAACCAGTAAATATCCGATTAAACCCGTTTTGTAAGCTTTTTTCATGTTAAATACTCCTAAATTCTATTTAAGTAATGGAAAAACAAAACACCAAAGTAATTCCTCAAATACTTTATTCAATCAGTATTTTAAACCCAAAATAAAAAGAAATCATCATTTTTTTAAAATAATCACTTTTTCTCCTTGATGTTGTTATAGATTCAAGTAGCATGTTAGTCGTCACTCTCCTTAAATATTGCTATTTGATTTCGACATACAAAAAATTTCCATTATAGGGCTGATGGCAATTTCATTGGTGGAAATATATTTTTACAAATAATAATATTAATGGTTTATAAAGTAATTGGAACTGTTTGGTTCTGTTTACTATAAAAAGCCTCCTAAAACTTTTAATAATATAACTGGGTAATAGATTGCCCTATGATAACAAAAGTAAAAGTAGAAACTAGTGAGGAAAACGATATTAAAACAGATATTCCGTCAATAGTAGGTAACGAATTAAAATTATGTCCCGGTGATTCATTGGAATGGGAGTTACAAAAGAAAGAGGGGGTTTGGGTAGCGGTTATCCATAAAGTGGAATGATATTCTGGATTTTTTTTCCAGATTTTTTTTGGTATCTGGTTAAATTTTTATTAAAATTTGGGGGATTCACTGTGTGAATCCCAACTGAAACTTTTTTTACTTTAATTCGTCCATGTCTTTGAGTATATTGTTAAAACAGTTCATCAAATCTTAGTTAGCTTTTTTAACGGTCATGTACTGGAAGATATTTTATCCATATTTTATCAGCCCACAACTTTTTTTATGTTATGGCTTTTGTTTTTAAAACAAATCAAAAAGAGCACATAAAAAAGTATTGGGGAAAACGGGAAATACTTTATGAATGTAATATTTTTTTACTAAATCGAGACATTTAAATAATATGTAATATATTTTTTACATTAAATGTAATATATTTTTGACAGGTGAAAAGATGGTAATCGCTAAACCAGAATGGTTCAAAAGAAAAAATCGAGGTTTTTTTAGTTACCAAATAGCATGGCAAGGAGCAGTTTATTTAATAACTGCAATAACGGTTCTTTTAATCGGAATACTATTTACACAAAGTCTGATTATTAATCTAATGTCTACTGCAATATTTCTTTTCTTATTTATGGATGCATTGGGTGCATCTTTAAAATCAATGGATGAAAGAGAAAAAACGCACTCTGCCATTGCTATGAGGAATACTGCTTGGGGGATGATAATAACTATGATAATTATGTCGATTATATTCTCTAGTTTTAGCGGTATCAAAGCTAATTTAAGCATATTATTTATGGTTACAGCACTTATTGGCGGAATCATAAATATTCTGACCAGATACAAACTAGAGAAGGAGAGCTGATAAATGCATTAAAAATGTGAAAAAAATGAAGACTAAAATTAGAGAATACAGAAAAGAACTTAAAATGACTCAGGAAGAGCTTGCGGAAACTGTAGATGTAACTAGACAAACTATCATCGCTCTGGAGCAGGGAAGATACAATCCATCCTTAATATTGGCATACAAAGTAACTAAAGCTTTAAAAAGAAAAAATATTGAGGAAGTGTTTATTTTCGAAAATGAGATTTGATAATTTAAATGAAGGATAAATATGTTTTTAATTTATTAATAAAACCTGAAAATCTTTAAAATACTACAATCAACGGCAAATAATATGATAATATACAAAATGAGAATCGAGGCGAGCAAATGGGCATGTATGGATTATCATTTAAAAATTTAAAAAGAAGAAAGTTAAGAAGTGCTTTGACCATGCTGGGAATAATAATTGGGGTGGCCACTCTGGTTCTTCTTATGGGTGCAGGTACTGGGATGAAAGCTTACACCAAAGACAAAATGGAATCTATGGCTGGGGATATAGCTATATACAATAGTTCTGGTGGGGCTTATTCCTCAGGAGATTACTACTTGGATTCAGAATCCATTACTAAGATCAAAAACATGTCACAACTTTATAATATAAAAGAAGAAACTTCATTCTCCTCAGAACTTAATGGAACACCCATATATGTTGTGGGTGTCTTTGATTGGAACCAATATAAGGTAAACGGAACCACAGGTGTGGTAGTTGATCAAACACTTGTAGATAAATTCGATTACAAAATAGGGAGTAAGATAGTTATTAATGATAAAGAATTCACCATAACAGGCACAACCAAACAAAAAACAATGCAGGGGCTCGTATTATTAGACCTTGATAAAGCACTTCCCTTAAATGATAATAGGGTGTCATATATTTTTGCAAGTGTTAATGGAGATCCAGATACAGTCAAAAATACGGTGGAAAGTCAGGTCTCAGGGACCACGGCCATGACTCGATCAGACTACTCAAAACAAATTGATGATACAATGAATGGCATAATGCTCTTCATAGGGGCAATTGCCAGTATAGGGCTCATGGTAGGAGTTATAAGTGTGGTGAACATCATGCTGGTCAACGTAACCGAAAGAACACGCGAAATTGGAGTTTTGAAGGCCATTGGATTCACCAACCGTGAAGTACTGGGAAGCATTCTTATGGAAGCTGGTCTTTTAGGTTTCATTGGAACTATAGCTGGTTTAATAATAGCTGCTGTACTCTTACAACTGGCTATAACCTTTTACGGAGCACAACTTGGAGTTGAAGACATCACTCTGATGCATATGTTACCTATCTGGTTGGTTCTGGCCGTGGTGGGTGGAGCAACACTGCTCAGTGTCTTAGCAGGATTATACCCTGCCTGGAGGGCATCAAGACTCAACGTAGTGGAGGCATTGCGCTATGACTGATATATTAGAAATTAAAGAAGTATGGAAAAATTATAAAATGGGTGCAGAAGAAATCAATGCTCTTCAGGGAGTTAACTTCAAAGTAGAAGATGGTTCATTCATAGCAGTGATGGGACCATCAGGATCCGGAAAATCAACACTCCTCCATTTGGCAGGTATACTTGATTTACCAACTAAAGGGGATGTTACCCTTAATGGTACAAACATCAAAGAACTTTCACGTAAACAACAGGCCCAAATAAGAAGAACCAAAATTGGATTTGTATTTCAGCGTTTCAACTTACTTTCTCAGTTAACTGCTCTTGAGAATGTCATGCTTCCCATGAGGAAACCAGACAGAGAAAAAGCCCAGAAAATTCTTGATCGAGTTGGACTAGAAGGAAAATATGATAGACTTCCTACACAATTATCTGGAGGAGAAGAACAGAGAGTGGCTATTGCCAGATCTCTTGCAAACGACCCCATTTTAATACTTGCAGATGAACCCACAGGTGAACTTGACACTGCAAACAGCAGAATGATTATGGAACTTTTAACAGATTTGAACAAGGATGGGATGAGTATCATTATTGTCACTCATGATCCCATGGCTGCAGAATATGCTCAAAAAACTGTTCAAATGAGAGATGGGATAATTTCACATGTTTAATGTCCTTAAATGGGATTTTTAAAGAATAAGATTATTAAAAAACCATTTATGGTCAAAAGAAGTAATGATTCTTTTTTTTATCTGTGAATCATTCTCTTAATATGTTATAAATAAAAAGCTTATTTTCTTTTGTAAGATGGGAGCCACATGATTAACATGGCCATCAGCGTTCCTACCGGAAGCTGAACCATTGCTTCAACTGGATGTCAATTGAGGATGATTTAAACACCAGGCCACCCGTCACATGATGCGTAAATTCCCAAAACACCCAACTGATAAATACAGAAAGCCTCGTGGAAATCCGGAGCATATGGTGTGAGACAAGCTAAAACATATGGTTAGGTACTTAATAAGGTTAAAGAGACTTATTTGTGTGAAAGACATGCAAATGACTTCTAAGTCGAAAAAAACCAATTTTCCTATCTTTTTCCCTTTCTTTTTTGCTGTATTAGAGTTGGAACATACATTATTGCAAATCCTATGATAATGGACAATACAATGTCTATCGTGTTTAATATGCCAGATCCTACAAAGTTATAATAAATATACAAGGAAACTGGGACATATATTGCACTGGCAGTTACAACACCTGGAGAATATTCACCTGTGCGTAGAGTGTAATATGCATGGATTAAGAAATTTGAAAATATCCACGCAGCCGCAGATAATCCGATAATCAACGTCCATTCACTGGGATAAAAGATTGCAAGAGATGTTGCTATGATAACGTAAGCCATAAAAATAACATTTCCCAGAACGAACTGGCCAAATGTTTCAGGTGCACCAAGATATTTAATTGCCCAAGGCACGAATCTGGGCGACTCTTCAAAAATATGTACAAAATATGCTACAGGTACCAGCCATAAAATATATAAATTCATTATTAGTACTCCCCTTTTTATAATCATTGTAATTTGCACTTTAATATTAAATATACTATTGGGTCTATTTAATATTCTCCCCAATCAAAAACTCCTCTTCCAACTTACATTTTAACTGAAAAACTATATTTTAGGTTATCTAATAACACTTTATCTTTCCTTTGAGGAAATTCAAATTAAAAATCCACGTATTATCATATGATAATTATAAAAACCGGTTCCGGCGTTCTTATGGTTTCTTCAGAATGATTATTGTATCTATTTTAGAAAAACAATAAATTCAGCCATATGATCCTAATAAAATAAAAAAATGGCTTTGTAGAAACCCTTATTTTTTTTATTTGAAGTTGAGGTTTTTTGTAGATTTTTTTTGTTAAAAAAAAATTTTTAAGTTTTAAGTTTCGTTTTTCCTGTTTTCACTTGAAATTACAGCTACATATTTTTAAAACAGGTTGCTAAAGTATTTATAATTAGAAAGGGGAATAATATTATTATGATTAGCGAAATCTATTATTCCCCTGTTTATAGTGGAGTTTCAAAGCAGTTAAATCTTTTGGATTTTAGTTTTAAAAATTCTAATATTCAATG
>Ga0334900_1000936_pt1 | contig 36349 bp, 31 predicted proteins | sample GraSluR3_MG_2_FD_207231 | JGI IMG/M metagenome (GOLD analysis project Ga0334900, IMG submission 207231) | Sludge microbial communities from methane-producing bioreactor in Wageningen University, Netherlands - Granular Sludge_31_08-R3 | ecosystem: Engineered > Bioreactor > Anaerobic >... | reverse complement strand
CGGTCGAGCGAATCAGTCCCACGTCCAGCTTCAGCCCCACGGCAAACAAAAGCACGGCAATGCCCATTTCGGACAGCAGGAGGATCTTGTCGTCCGAGCGCAGCAAGTCGATCCCATAGGGCCCGACAATCAGTCCCACGGCAATGAATGCCACGATCAGCGGCTGCCGTAGCAGCCGGCCGATGAAGCCTGCCGCGACCGCGATGCCCAATATGGCCGCAAACTCCAGAAAAGTATCGGAAAATACTTCCATGGACTAGGCTTTTTTGAACTGGTCGCGGATCTGGGTCAGGAAAGCATGGTACAAGGACGGTCCGGCGGCGACAATCTCTCCTCCGAAAAGGTAGTTGCCGCCCCCACCGAAGTCGGAGACCTTTCCGCCGGCTTCGCGCACAATCAGGCTGCCGGCCGCCACATCCCAGGGATTGAGGCTGTACTCAAAGAAAGCATCGAAGCGTCCGCAGGCCACATAGGCCAGGTCGACGGCCGCGCTGCCGAGCCTTCGGAGGCCGTGGGTGTTCTCCATACACCACCTGAACATCTTAAGGAATGGCTCCATGCGGCTGTAGTCGTGGTAGGGGAAACCGGTGGCGATGAGGCCATCCCTGAGCGAAGGCGGCCTGGATACATGGATCCTTTCCCCGTTGAGAAAAGAACCCTGTCCGGCCATGGCGGAAAAACACTCCCCGCGGTTTGGCTCATAGACAGTGCCCAAAACCACCTCGGAATCCTGCATCAGGGCAATGGAGACGCTGAATACCGGAATCCCGTGGATGAAGTTGGTGGTGCCGTCCAGGGGATCCACCACCCAGCGGTGGCTCTTCCCTTCCCTGCGGATGGTGTTTTCTTCAACGATGAAACCGGCCTCCGGGATCAATGGCTGAAGCCTTTCCACAATCATCCTCTCGGCCTGCTGGTCCACATAGGTGACAAAATCATGGAGGCCCTTCACTTCGATATCCGAACGGCTGATGCGTCCGGCCTCTTCCAGTATATAGGCGCCCGCCTCGCGGGCAATCCGTTCTACTTCCGCGCTAATGGATTTCAGGTCTGTCATGATGTTTGCGTTCGATGGGCAGGGACCAGTGTGTCCGGCCAGGGGATATGGAAAGTCCCTCAGACCAGGAAAACGAGGTCGCCGCCCAGATTGTTCAAATTCACTTCGGTGACCTGGTTCACCAGGGCCGGGTCGTAGTTCGTCTGCACCCGGATGTAATTTTCGGTGAACCCTCCCATGGTGCCGCCCGCCTGCCCCTCCTCCCAAAGCACCCTGGCGGTCGTGCCGAGCTGGCCCTCATAGAATTTTTTCTTTTTTTCGTCGGACAGGGCATGCACCAGCCTGGACCGGTGCTGACGCGTGGCCACAGGGACCTGCTCCGGCATGCGGGCCGCCCGGGTGTTATCCCTTTCGCTGTATGGGAACACGTGGACGTAGGACAGGTCCGTGTCCCGGATGAACTGCATGGTTTTGTCAAACAGGACATCCGTCTCCCCGGGGAAGCCCACGATCAGATCGGCTGCAATGCAGGCCCGGGGCATCAACGACCGGATTTTTTCCACCCGGCCGGCAAACAAGGCGGTATCGTATCGCCGCCCCATGGCCTTCAGCAGCTGGTCGCATCCGGCCTGCAAGGGGATGTGGAAATGCGGCATCAGCCGGGACTCCCGGGCCACCAGTTCAATGATCCCGTCGTGCAGCAGGTCCGGTTCGATGGAGGAAATGCGGATGCGTTCAATCCCTTCCAGGCCCGCCAGGTCATTCAGCAGGTCGATAAAGCGTTCCTTGTGTGCTTTCCCGAAATCACCGATATTGACCCCGCTCAGGACAATTTCCTTCATGCCGGTGCCGGCCAGCCGGGAGGCTGTCCTGAGGGTGGCTCCGATGGTGCCGCTCCGGCTGTGGCCCCTTGCCATGGGGATGGTGCAATAGGCACAGAAATAGTCGCAACCATCCTGGATCTTCAGGAAAGACCGGGTGCGGCCCTCTGCCGACCAGGAAGGTTCGAACTGCACGGGCTCATGGGTCAGGACGCCCTCCCGGGCGCCGGGGACGGGATCCTGGCCCGGAGCGCGGCTGGTTTGCCCCCATCTCTTGATATGCTCGAACAGGCTGAACTTATCGGCATTCCCCAGCACCAAACCCACTCCAGGCAGGCGCAGCAGTTCCTCCGGGTTGATCTGGGAATAGCACCCGATGACCGCCACCATGGCTTCCGGGTTCCTATTCATGGCCTGGCGAACCAGGGCCTTGCAGCGCTTTTCGGCATTTCGTGTCACGGAACAGGAATTGATCACATAGATGTCAGCTTTCCCGGAAAAGGCGACCTGCCGGTAGGTCCCGTTTTCAAACTGGCGGCTTATGGTGGATGTTTCACTGAAATTCAGCTTACATCCCAGGGTGTGGAATGCGATGGTGCGTGGTGTCTGTCTCATTTACCACAAAGTTAAGCCGAATATCCATTGGAGCAATCCTTCCTTGCAAACCGCATGGACAGGCTGTTTCATTTACTTCCACGGCACGCAATTTGATTTTGATTGTTTTTTTTTATTACATTTATGTTTCTTTTATTCTTTGTTAACCCCAAGTAAATAACCAAAAATCGATGAACATGAGAAAGATTAGCTTGTTGGCCGCCATGTTGGTAATGCTGAATACGGCCCCGTCATTCAGCCAGGGAGTGGATTACAGTGATGTGAATATTTTTGGTGCCGGGATCAGCCTGGGCTGGTATGGTCACGGGTTTTACGGGAGCCGGAGCATCAGCATCCCGCCCCTGAGTGCCTATTACGAAATGGGTGTTCACGAATACATCACGGCAGGTCCCTTTGTGGGGTTTAACCGCTGGTCCTACAGATACTCCAACTCCAGGTACTCCTGGACCTACATCCATGCCGGTCTGCGTGGCAGTTTCCACTATTCCGGCATTCTGAACGAAATGCTCGATGGGGACATTGACGAAAGCAAGCTGGATTTGTATGTAACCCTCATGTCGGGTCTCCAGTTGCAGACATACACGACCAATGAACCATTTCTGGAAGGGCTGTATGACAACCGGGTGCGCTTTTTCCTCGGGCCCGTGGCCGGACTGCGCTATAATTTCTCCGAAAGTTTCGGGGTTTTCGCAGAAGGGGGTTATGGCTCCCTGGGAGCGCTGACCCTGGGGATCTCCATGAAATTATAATATCCGAGCGCTTACTGAAGTCCCGGCGGTTACGGCAACGCATATTGCCTGAGCCGTTCCGGGATCAGTGGGTGGTAGGGGTTTGCCTCCAGAGGTACCGGGGGCTGCCCCATCTCCTCCATGATTTTCTGACCCCTGTAAGGGTCCAGCACAAAGGCGGCAAAACCTTCCGCCAGTTCCTTGTTGCGGGCCTTGTGCGGGATGGTGAGTCCATAGATCATGGGCTGCCCCGTTTCCTCCAGAAGGCTTCCCGGGGTGGCCCCCTGGGTGGTCGTGCTGACCCTTGCATACCAGGATGAGAAGCGGGCATCACCCAGGTTCAGTTCAGGAGGCAGGGTCAGGTAAGGCAGGCCATGCTGGCTGGCCACACTGCGGTAGAGAAAGATGTAATCGATATGTCGGCTCTCCAGCAGGGCAACCAGGTCTGTTTCCTTGGGCCGGATGTTGCCGGGATTCTTATCCAGTAAACTTGGAGCCAGCCTGTCGTCACCATAATACAGGCCGGCCAGCTTGGCCGTGAATACCGTGCGGACCCCGCATGGGTCATGATCGGGGTCGCTCCGGCCAATCCTTACGTCGGGTCTTAGCAGGATCTCATACCAGTTGTCCACCTGGATCTCCTCTGCGTACCTGGAGTTTGCTGTATAAACAATGGCCATTTCATTGGCGGCAAAGGGCAGGTACCAGGAGGCGTGGTCCGGGATCAGCATGTGTTCGATCACCATATAATCGGCCGAGAGGAATACGTCGCACGGGGTGTCGAGTTCCATAACCCTCCTGGCCCCCGCCTTGCTGCCCCATGCCTCGGTCAGTATCCGTGTCCCCGGGTTTTCTTCCATAAAAGCTTTGCTGATTTCCTTTACGGGCAGGGACAGGCTGCCGGCATGAATGATGTGCAGGGTCTTTTCCTGGTCCACCTGGCTGCGGCCCGAAGGAGAGCAGGCGGACAGGATGATGGCGGTAACCGGGAGAAGCAAGGCAATCAACGGCCTGGGGGCCTGCATGGATCGGTATGTCATGAAAGGCTTGTTTGGGATTTCCAGGATCAAAAGTAAGAAAAATACCGTGGGGGACTTCCGGGTCGGCTCCCTGCCGTGGTTCCGGAGAGCAAAAGGGTTTCCCTGTCCCTGCTTTTGTATTTGGAATGTTGTTATTTTTATTTAGATTTGCAGTTCTTTCCCCTGAAGGGAAGGATAAGTAATTCGTATAAAATTTATCAGCCTTCGTGAATTCCCTGGCACTTTGCGATATGGTTTTCTTTCAGTCACTGGCCGGCATTCCCAATTAGGTGCCCGGACGGGCAAGGCATTGCCCGGTTTCTGTAAGATCATCACATCCGAATAGCCTTCAGGGGAACTATCAAAGGCTTTTTTATTTTGTGCATACAGGCACCAACCCTCTTAAACCCCAACCAGGAATGAAAAAATTATCGGTGATTGCATTTGGTGGAAATGCCCTGCTCAGGGGTGACCAGGTGGGAACCATTGATGAGCAGGAGCAAAATGTGTATGAAACTTGCCAGCACCTGGTGCCCTTGCTAAAAAGCGGGTACGACCTGATCATAGGCCACGGGAACGGCCCCCAGGTGGGCAACGTCATGCTGCAGCACGAGGCCGGGAAACGGGTCTATGACCTGCCCGTCCAACCCATTGATTTCTGCGTGGCCGAAACCCAGGGATCGATTGGTTTCATGATTGAGCAGCAGCTGCGCAATGTGCTTGCGGAACACGGGATCCGGCGCAACATTGTCACCCTCGTCACCCAGGTCATGGTCGACCGCCAGGATGCCGCTTTCAGCAACCCGACCAAGCCGGTAGGCCCCTTTTATACCCAGGCCGAAAGGGATGAACTCATGGGGCTGCATCCCGACTGGGTTTTTCACGAAGATCCGCGCAACCGGGGATGGCGCCGGGTGGTGGCCTCTCCCAGGCCGCTGGAGATTCCGAACTGGCCTGCCGTGGAAAAGCTTGCCCGGGAAGGCAATATCGTGATCACTGTGGGAGGGGGTGGGATCCCGGCCTATGTGGATGAAAAAGGCAAGATCATCGGGATTGATGCCGTCATCGACAAGGACCTGGCTTCTTCCCTTCTGGCCAACAAGGTCCGGGCAGATGAGTTTTGCATCCTGACCGATGTACCCCATGCCTATATCAATTTCCACAAACCCGGCGAGCAGAAGCTGGGCCGGGTAAGCGTCCGGGAGATGCGCCGTCACCTGAACGAAGGACAGTTTGCCAAAGGCAGTATGGCGCCAAAGGTCGAGGCTTGCCTGGAGTTTGTTGAGAATGGCGGGCAGGAAGCCATCATCACCCAGGCCGATCAATTGGGGATCGACGGCAAAGGCACAGTCATCCACCGGTGATTGGCTGTCGGCCAATACTTAAAACCCAACACCCAAAAACCAAACTTTAAACCCCTAAATAATACAACCATGGCATTTAACTTAAGAAACCGTAGCTTTCTGAAACTTCTGGACTTCACTCCCCAGGAGATCAAATTCCTGCTTGACCTGTCAGTGGACCTGAAGAAGGCCAAGTATTCCGGAACAGAGCAGCCCCGGCTGCAGGGCAGGAACATTGCACTGATCTTTGAAAAGGACAGCACCCGCACCCGCTGTGCATTCGAGGTGGCAGCCTATGACCAGGGCGCAAAGGTTACCTATCTGGGTCCGACGGGCAGCCAGATCGGCAAGAAGGAATCCATGAAGGATACCGCCAGGGTCCTCGGACGAATGTATGACGGCATCGAGTACCGCGGGTTTGCCCAAAAGACCGTGGAAGAGCTTGCCGCCTATTCGGGCGTGCCCGTATGGAACGGCCTGACCAATGAATTCCATCCGACCCAGATCCTGGCCGATTTTCTGACCATGATGGAGTACAGCGACAAACCCCTGCACCAGGTGTCGTTCTGTTACCTGGGCGATGCCCGCAACAACATGGGCAACTCCCTGATGGTGGGTGCTGCCAAGATGGGCATGGACTTCCGGGCTGCCGCCCCGAAATCCGTACAGCCCAGCGAAGAGCTGGTCGCCACCTGCCGTGGGATCGCCGCCGGGACCGGTGCGAATATCACGGTTACGGAAGACGTCGAAGAGGCGGTAAAAGGGGTGGATTTCCTCTACACCGATGTATGGGTCTCCATGGGCGAGCCCGATCATGTATGGGAAGAGCGGCTCAGGCTGCTCAAGCCCTATCAGGTGAATATGGAGCTGGTGAAGAAAACGGGCAATCCCCGGGTGAAGTTCCTGCACTGTCTGCCGGCCTTCCACAATCGTGAAACGACCATCGGAGAGGAGATCTTCCAGAAGTATGGCCTGGATGGCATGGAAGTGGTCGAAGAGGTGTTTGAGTCGGAACACAGCGTGGTGTTTGACCAGGCGGAGAACCGCCTGCACACCATCAAGGCCGTGATGGTGGCCACCCTGGGTGCTTAGGCCCCGGTTCACCTGCTGATGGACGGGCATTCTCATTGCCTGCCCTGCATATATAAAACAGGCTGTTCTCGTGGTGGAACAGCCTGTTTTCTTTTTCAATCGCTCTGGTTTTATTTGTTTTCGGGTTTTTCCCCTTGCGGTTGCTTTGCGGCCTCTTCCAGGGCCTTGCGGAGTTCCTCCGCGGCTTTCCTGATTTCTTCGCGGAACGCTTCCGATTCGAATTCCAGCTGCAGCTCACGACCCAGCTCCTCCATGGCCTTGCGTACTTCCTCCCCGGCCTTCCTCATTTCCTCGCGAAACTCTTCCGACTCGAACTGCATCCGCAATTCCTCGTGGACCTCCTCCATGGCGCGGCGGACCTCTTCGCCGACCTTTTCCATTTCACGGCGAAACTCCTCCGATTCAAAATGCTCCTGCAATTCGCGGTCTGCTTCTTCCATGGATCTGCGCACTTCCTCCTGAACCTGGGCCATCTGCTGCCGGAACTCCTCTGAATTGAATTGCCGGATCAGCTCTTCATTGACTTTGCTGATGGCGATCCGGGTTTCCTCCATGGCTTTCAGGACCTGTTGCCGGTCCTCTTCTGAAAGCTCCTCCCATCCAAGCTGGGAGCCATCTTTCAGGACAACCCGGCTGGGCTTATGTTCTTCCTTCAGGGGGGTGGCAGGCGGATCCGCCGGGAGGGATTCAGTTGTCCGGGGGAGTCTTCCCTCCTGCAGGCCAGTGGCTTCCCCGTAAGGGGTCAGGTGGGTGGAGTCCGGGTAGGCATAGGCGTTGATGCTTTTTGAGGGGTCGAACCACGCAAGCGACAGGGTCGCTCCCAGGATGATGGCCAGTGCGGCCAGGTTCTTTCCTGGCTTGAATGATCTTGTTTTCATGGTCATGATGTTTTTAATTCGTAACAACAACAGGTTTTTGGACTGGGTCGCAGCCAGCACGGGTTGCGGGGTGCTGCTGCGACCGGATTCAATATGTACAAGGGCCTGGGCGTAGGCCAGTGGGGTGCCGGTCTCGCCGACCACCCATTCGTCGATGCGGTTTTCCCTCTCATCGCGAAGCCTGCGGCTGATCCACCAGGTGGCGGGGTGGAAGAAGAACAGGATCTCCAGCACGTTCTGAAGGATGTTGATGTAGTGATCCCGGTGGTATATGTGCCTGAATTCGTGCAGCAGGATGGCTTCCACCTGGTCGGGACCCAGCCCTGTGAGCATGGCTGCCGGCACCAGCACCACGGGCTTGATGAAACCCACGACGGCCGGGATATCCACCCGGGTGGAAACCCGTACGGGAATCCGCTTGAAGACCCCGGCCTTTTTTGCCAGGGAGGGAATTCTCGCTTTCCACTTTTCCGGCAAATGGCCCGTATTGCGGGTGCGCAGGGACCAGACCTTGTAGTAAGCCAGCAGCCCGTGCAGGGAAAAAAGGAGCAGCCCGGCGGAGTAGGCCCAGAAAACCATCGGGGTATAGGCTTCAAGACGGTCCAGGAAAAGGGGATAGGACTTGTCGATAACGAACAGCCCCGATTCCCCGGCGGAGGCGTACCAGCCCGCTTCCTCAAACTGCAGGGAAACCACCTGTCTGGCATTCGCGTAAATGCCCCATTGCCTGATAAAGGTGAGGACAAACGTCAGGGGAATGGCCAGAAGCGCCACCAGACTTAACCTGTAGCGCGTGGCCGCGGGGTGTCTTCCCGTGAACGCCATGAGAAGGCGCCAAACCAGGGCAATGAGCACAAATTGCCAGATGCTGTGAAGCAGGCTCCAGCCCAGGGCATTGATAAACGGGTGGTATATGTTCTCAGACAGGCTCATGACGGTTCGTCCCCGAATTGTTTGAGGTATTCCTGGATCTCCCGGATATCCTTATGCGAAAGACGCTCATGGCCGAGGGCTCCGATCACCAGGCGGCTGGCCGACCCCTTGTAGAGTCCGTCGATCATTTTGGTGAGGAATTGTTTCTGGGTGCCTTCCATGGAAACGGCAGGCGAATAGATGTGGGTCCGGCTGGAGGTGTCCCGGTCCAGCAGGCCTTTTTCATTCATGATCTGCATGGTTTTCAGGGTGGTGGTATATCCAATATCCCTTACCCGCTCCAGGACTTCGTGCACCTCCCTGACGGTGGAGGAGCCTTTTTCCCATAACACCTGCAGCACTTCCAATTCACTTTCCGTCGGATGGTATTTTTTTTCCTTGTCCATGCCTGATCAGCTTAACGATTCTTTTTTCCACCGAAAGCGATTAAGGTACGAACGCTTTCGTAGGCAAATATAATACGAAAACCTTCGTAATCCAAAAAATTTTAGAAAAAAAATTATAAAATTGAACTACGAAATTTTAAGTAGCAGGGAAAGAGGGTTTTATATTATTTTGCTGAGTACCGTGTATCCCTGCAGCCGCTCCCGTTCGTCATAGGTTTCGGTCCGGACAGCCCCGACACCGGGCGCATGGAATTCAATGGTCTTGCCGGACATCCTCACGGGGATGCCCATGGCCCTGGTTTCCATGTGGGTATGGTAGGAAACCCTGTAGGATTCAAATGTCCCCGCCGGCACGCTGATTTGCTCTCTTCCTTCCACCGTCCGCCCGGAGATGCTCAGGCTGACATCGGCAAATTCGACCCCCCCCGCCAAAACCTTCATGCTGAGGGCGGCATCCGGCAGGTCCTGTCCTGCAGACAGGCTGTTGGGCATGACCATGTGATCGCTGTCGATGCGGACTTCCATGCCTTTAAAGCCTTCCATGACTCCGGGATCGAGCAGAGATTGTACATCCAGCAACAGCTGGTTGCCGTCACAAATGACCGTAAAGGTGGCCTGGTGCATTTCCCTGTCGCGCTGGTCGAGCATGCGGGTGTGCATCGTGGCCACCAGCCGGTCTCCCTGGCGGTCTACTTTCTGTACGGTGACCTCCTGGGTGGACTGCAGGCGGTCGCGCTGGTTGAAATGCTGCAGCTGAATGCCCCTGCCCTCCACCAGAGGCAGGTAGTATCCGCAGTTCCCGGCCAGCAGGGCCGGCATAAATAGGATCATGGCAAGGAGTCCGCTCGTCAGGTGTTTCAACTTCATGGGAATTGGCATTTTGCTGTTTGTTTTTAGGGAAAACTATTTGTTTGAAATAATATATATATAAATATATGAAAAAAAGATGAAACCATGGGCATCCTGGCAAAAAGGGGGCGGAGCCGTTTATTTCAAGCAGCAGCCTTGTACCTTTGTAAAAAAAACATCCGATGATACAGCAATTTGAAATCAGTTTGCCCGCTTTTAAGCGGGGCATGCATCCGATCACCCGCCTGGTGATGGAGCCTGTAAAAAGTTGGCCCGAAAAAGGACTGATCCACTTATTCCTGCACCATACTTCGGCCGGGCTGATGATCAATGAAAACGCCGATCCTTCGGTGCGGAGGGATTTTGACATGGGGTTCGACAGGCTGGCCCCGGAAGGCCTACCGGGGTATAGCCATACCCTGGAGGGGGACGATGACATGCCCGCCCATATCAAATCGGCTTTGTCCGGGGTCAGTCTGACCATTCCGGTAACCAACCACCGGCCGGCCCTGGGAACCTGGCAAGGGATTTTCCTGTGCGAATTCCGTAACCACGGGGGCCAGCGCCGGCTGACGCTGACTCTTTGGTCGTGAACCGGCCGGTTCGGCGCCGGTAAACATGCCTCGCTTTATTTTGTTAACTTTATATGTAAATAGCTGATTGTTTAACCCGGTCCGGGCAAGCCGCTGGCCTCCGCACCTGCCTTTTCAATCCCGGACTTAAAAAAACAGCCAATCGTGATGGACACCCCTTCAGGTCGAATCAACACCGTTACTTTGAAAGTGGAGGGCATGAGCTGTACCAATTGTGCCCTGGGCATTGCCCGGGTCCTCGAAAAAGAGGGATTTGACAATGTGCATGCCGATTTTGCTTCCGATGAGGTCCGGCTTGACCTGGAGGCGGACGAGCGGCTGCCGGTCGCCATCCGGCTCATAGAATCGCTTGGGTACCGCGTGGCTCCAAGGGAAGGGGAGGGTACGCCGGAAAGGAAACGCCTGTCACCCATTGAGAGGAAGTTCTGGTTTTCGGCCGTATTCACGGTTCCCCTGCTTTTGGGCATGTTTCTTCCCCTGGATCTTTTGCATAACGATCTGTTCCAGCTGGCCCTGACCGTTCCGGTGTTTGTCGTGGGGTTCCTGCATTTCGGACGCAGCGCCTTCATGAGCCTCCGCTCGGGAGTCGCCAACATGGACGTGCTGATCTTCCTGGGAAGTACGGCAGCCTTTGTGTACAGCCTCATCGGGACAGTGAATAACCTGGGGCATGATTACATGTTTTACGAAACCTCGGCAAGCATCATCACCATTGTCCTATTAGGCAATATGCTGGAGCACAGATCGGTAAAAAAGACCACCTCGGCCATCGACGACCTGGTCCGGCTGCAGAAGAACACCGCCAGGCGAATCATTCCCGACATGCATGAAGGGCAGGAGTCGGTCGAAGAAGTCGATGCCGGCCTGTTGAACCGGGGTGACCGTTTGCTTGTCAACACGGGCGATAAGGTGCCGGTGGATGGGGAGGTTTACTGGGGGAATTGCAGCGTGGATGAAAGCATGCTGACAGGGGAAAGCCTTCCCGTGGAGAAGGGCCCGGGCGACCCGGTGGTGGGGGGCACCCTGCTCCTGGAAGGCACTGTCAGGATGAAAGCTTCCGCCGTGGGTCAGGACACCGTCCTGTCCCAGATCATCGAGCTTGTCCGTAACGCCCAAAAGGACAAACCGGCCCTGCAAAACCTTGCGGACCGAATCAGTATGGTGTTTGTGCCCGTCGTGGTGGGCCTGTCCCTGCTCACACTGGGCTACTGGTTTCTGGCCACCGACCTGCCTTTCAGGGATTCCCTCATGCGCGGCATTGCCGTGCTGGTCATTGCCTGTCCCTGCGCCCTCGGTCTGGCGATCCCCACAGCCGTGGTCGTCGGTCTGGGACGGTCTGCCAGGCACGGCATCCTGATCAAAGGCGGAACCGCCATCGACAAACTCAGTGCGATGGATGCCGTGGTGTTCGATAAAACGGGGACCCTGACCAACGGCCGCTTCGTGGTTAAAAACATGGAGGTGTCCGGCCTGCCTGCAGAGACGGTCAGGGCTTTGCTTTACAGCATGGAATGCCACTCCTCCCACCCGATTGCCCAATCCCTGGTATCTCATTTCAAGGGCCAGGGTGAGGTCCCCCTGGAGCGGGTGGAGGAACGAAAGGGGCTTGGCCTGGAAGCCTTTGACGGGCAGGGGAACCACTTTGTGGTGGGCTCCTACGGGGTGGCTTCCCATCTTACGAGCGACAATTCACACAATATTTACCTGCTGATGAACGACCAACTGGTGGCCTGGCTGGATCTGGAGGATGAGATCAAACCGGAAGCCCGTGCCGCCGTCAGCTATTTCCGGAAGAACGGGGTCAGAACCATTCTTCTCAGCGGCGACCGGAAAAAAAGGTGTGAGGCGGTGGCTTCCGCCCTGGGGATCGAGGAGGTGTATGCCGAGCAGCTGCCCCGCCAAAAGCTGGAGGTCATCGAACGACTGGCTGCCCGGTACCGGGTGGGCATGGTTGGTGACGGGATCAATGATGCGCCGGCCCTGGCCAGGGCCCATATAGGCATCAGCATGAGCGACGCCACCCAGGTTGCGGTGAAGTCTGCAGAGGTGGTCCTGCTCAAAGGCAATCTGTCCCTGCTTACCAGGGCATTTGCCACCACGCGGACCACCCTGCGAACGGTCAGGGAGAACCTGTTTTGGGCATTCTTTTACAATGTGGCCGCCATCCCCCTGGCCATGGCGGGTTTTCTGACCCCGATCGTGGCCGCCGCCGCCATGGCCGCCTCCGATGTGGTGGTGGTGCTGAATTCCCTTCGCCTTAAGCGCCGCCGCCTCAGGTAGGATTTCAATGCAGGCTCTTGTCCAGAGTATTCCACACGGCCCGGGCCGTGGCATCCCACGAAAAGCGCATTCTTTGCCTTCTCCCCCGGGCAACAAGCCTTGCCCTCAGTTCCGGGTCGTATGCCATTCGATGCAGGTCTGCCGCCATGGATTCCACCGACCAGGGATCGGTCAGCAGGGCCGCATCCCCGGCCACCTCCGGCATGGCGCTGACATGGGAGGTGATCACCGGCACATCGCACGCCATGGCTTCGACAATGGGGATGCCAAACCCTTCGAAGGTGGAGGGCAGGACCAACGCCAGCGCCCCGCCCATGACACGGGCCAGTTCTTCGCGGCCGAGCCTGCCCGTGAAACGGATCCGCTCCCTGCAGCCAGGGTCAGATACTGCCGGATTATAGAAGCTTTTGCCGAACATGGCTTCCCCCACGATGAGCAGGCGAATGCCGGAGTCATCCTGCCGGCAGAATTTTCCGAAAGCCTGGATCAGCCTTTGAAGATTCTTTCGCGGATTCAGGGCCCCTACAAACAAAAAGTATGGTTTGCCTTCCGCGTGGTCGCGCCGCACCCGGGAGACCTCCCCGGGAGTAAGGGGGCGGAACGCTTCGCCGGCCCCGTTGTATACCACGTCAATCCGGTCCGGATCAATGCCGCAGGAGCGGGCAATGTCCTGCCGGGAAAACTCGGATACTGTGATGATCCGCCGGGCATTCCTTGCATGGGCAGGGAAAAACCTCCGGTAGTAGGCCCGCGTCAGGGGGGGGAGGTTTTCCGGAAAATGCATAAAATTCAGGTCGTGGAGGGCAACTACCGAAGGGAAGGTTCCGGGGATGCTGAACCCGTCGGGCGAATAGAACAGGTCGATCGCGTGTTTTTTCAGCAGCCGGGGGATCACGTGGTGAAACCGGGCGTACCAAAGCACAGGGTGCCGGCTCGGCAGGGTGGTACGCAGGGGCACCACATTGTCTGCAAACACAAAGGAGGGATCCCAGGCCCTGTCAAAAATAAAAAAGAAACGGTGTTCCGGGTGGGCGGTGACCATGCGCCTGAGGGTTTCAAAGGCAAACCACCCAATGCCTTCGAGCCTGTCTTTTATCAGAAGCTGGGTGTTGACGGCAATATTCATGAGGCAGCTGGGCATTTGAGCCTTCCCGTTGCGGACCCTCCGGGAAAAATGATGGCGGACTAAGGGATTTTTGGTAAGTTTGCCTGGCCCGATCCCCTGCACAAAGATATTTTTTTAGGCAAAACAGTGGATGTAAAAAGACTGGAACGACTGGAAAAAGAAAAGGCATTTCACAACGAGGCCTTTTCCACCGGCATAAGAAGGCCGCTGGATAAATACTACAGCATATTTGCCCGCATCCGGGGTGACTACCTGGACCGGTTAAGGGAAACCGCCCCGGGAAAGCGTTTGCTGGAATGCGGCTGCGGGGCGGACTCCCACACCTTTGAAGTGGCCGGGCCCGGGATGGAACTGACCGGCATCGACCTTTCCGAGGAAGCCGTGAGAAAAAGCAGGGAGAAAGCGGCCTCCATGGGACTGACCCATTGCCGTTTTCAGGTGATGGATGCGGAGAAGATGGATTTCGGCCCGGACAGTTTCGACCTCCTGTTCGGAGTCGGGATCATCCACCACCTCGACCTGCCGGTATTTTTTTCGGAGGCCGCCCGCGTGCTCCGCCCCGGGGGACGCATCCTCTTCATGGAGCCTTTGGGGTACAACCCTGTCATCAACCTGTTTCGCAAACTGACGCCCCGCTACCGGACGCCCGATGAGCATCCTTTGTTGCGGGGCGATCTGAAATTGCTCGACCGGTATTTCGGGCAGGTCTCGGTTGCCTATTATTATTTCTTTGCCTTACTGGCCGTGCCATTTCGAAGTACACGCCTTTTCAGCCCGCTGCTTAAGCTTCTGGACGGCCTTGACCGTTTCTGCTTTCGCTGCATCCCGGGGTTCAGGTACCTTGCCTGGTATGTGCTGATCGATGCGGCCAGACCCCGGGAGGTCAGGCATTCATAGACATGATGAACTCCTCGTTGGAGTGGGTGTGGCGCATCTTGTCGAGCAGGAACTCCATGGCTTCCAGGGGGGTCATGTCGGCAATGAATTTGCGCAGGACCCAGATCCGGTTCATCATGTCCTTGTCCATCAGCAGGTCTTCCCTGCGTGTGCCGGAGGCAATGATGTCGATGGACGGGAAGATGCGCTTGTTGGAAAGGCGGCGGTCCAGCTGGAGTTCCATGTTGCCGGTGCCCTTGAACTCTTCAAAGATGACCTCATCCATTTTGGATCCGGTGTCGATCAGGGCCGTGGCAATGATGGACAGGGATCCGCCGTTCTCGATGTTGCGGGCGGCCCCGAAGAAACGCTTGGGCTTGTGCAGGGCGTTGGCATCAACCCCACCCGAAAGCACTTTGCCCGAGGCCGGGGCCACGGTATTGAATGCCCTGGCCAGGCGGGTGATGGAGTCCAGCAGGATGACCACATCGTGGCCGCACTCGACCATGCGCTTGGCTTTTTCCAGGACGATGCCCGCCACCTTCACATGGCGCTCAGCGGGTTCATCGAAAGTGGAGGAGATCACTTCGGCACGGACGTTGCGGGCCATCTCTGTCACTTCTTCCGGCCGTTCGTCCACCAGTAACACGATCAGGTAAACTTCCGGGTGGTTGGCCGCGATGGCATTGGCGATCTCCTGCAGCAGGATGGTCTTGCCCGTCTTGGGCTGCGCCACGATCAGGCCGCGCTGTCCCTTGCCGATGGGAGAGAACAGGTCGATCACGCGGGGGGAAATCGACGCACCGGGATTTCCGGTGATGTTGAACTTTTCATCCGGGAACAAAGGGGTGAGGAAGTCGAACGGGACACGGTCACGCACCTCGGCCGGATCCCTTCCGTTGATTTTTTCCACCTTGATCAGGGGAAAGTATTTCTCATTCTCCTTTGGGGGACGGATGCCGCCGCGTACGGTATCACCCGTCTTGAGGCCAAACAGTTTGATCTGGCTTTGGGAGACGTAGACGTCGTCGGGAGAATTCAGGTAGTTGTAATCGGATGAGCGCAAAAAGCCATAGCCGTCGGGCATGATCTCAAGCACTCCTTCGGCGGTGATGATGCCGTCAAATTCATAGACCGGCTCCCCGGAGCGTTTGTCATATCCTTTCTGCCGGGCATGGGCTTCCTTTTGTGCCGGCTGGTCTGCAGCCTGGGACCTGCTTTCATCGCCCCTTGTCCTTGCTTCCCCTTTGTCGTCCCTTGCGGGCCGGCCCGGCTCAGGGCTTTTGCCTGCCCTGTTGGCTTCCTCCGGCTGGGAGGGGGATTCCCCTGTCAGTTCATCCTGAATGACGGCCTTCTCTTGCCTGGGCTGGTCCTCCCTTTTCCAGGATTTACCCTGGGTTTGATGGGGCTTGTGCCCGGGTTTCTGCTCCCGCTGGTCCTGGGGGCCATGTGACCTGTGCTGCTGCCCTTGCTGTTGAGGTCCCTGCTGTTGAGGTCCTTGTTGTTCAGGTCCCTGCTGTTGCTGCCCTTGTTGCTGCGGTCCCTGCTGTGGTTCCTGCCCTGGCTTTTGCTGTCCCTGGGGTGGCTGACCTGCCTGTTGTGGCTGGGGCTGCAGCTTGGTGTCGCGGCCGCTGGAAGACCCGGCGGGAATTCGCTTGCGGGAACGCATCTGCCGTTTGTCTCCCTTTTTTTCTGCACGGGCGGTGGTCTGGGATTCCCCGCCGTGTGTTTGCCTGCCCGTCTGGGGCTGTGCCTTCTCCTTGTTTTCGGGGGTTTCCTGGGGCGGGGCTCCGCCCCTTGTTTTCTTTTCCGGATCTTCCTTGACGCGTGGCCCCGGTTTGCGGCCCGGTTTGCGGCCTGGTTTGCGGCCCGGCCTGGGCTCATCTTTCGTTTCGGCCTGCACCGTGGCGGCAGAGGGATTCACTGCCTGGGCATCCAGAATCTGGTAGATCAGGTCCTGTTTCTTGTATGATTCAACCCGCTTGATCTTCAATTCTTTGGCGATCTCACGGAGTTCCATTAACAGTTTGTTGTTCAGTTCAACAATGTCGTACATGGGCTTTTATGTTAAATGGGTTGATTGATTTCGGTTTCAGGGAAGGGGTCGTGGCACGGCCTTTCCGGAGCAGCATTCAGAAACAAACAATGGGATGAAGACGCATCGGGGAAAAAACTGTGGTTACAGATTCAGCCGAGCCGGCCCTGGGGCCTTGAAAAATGATGGCAAAGATGGTTGATTTGACGAAAACGACCGAAACAAAAGAGGAATATGAGGTGCAAATATAATCATAAATCCCTGAACGAAAAAAATAAATTGATATTGTTTGCCGGAGCCGGGGCAGAAAGAGTCCATGTTGTCCGTGCCCGGCGGGGTGCTTCCCGGAAAGAATCCGGGACAATTTTGTACATTTGGCATTCAAACCAAAAACATCCGACGCATGTTACAGAGAGTTCAGTCCGTCTACCTGTTCCTGGTGGTTGTATTTGCCGTCCTGTATTGCTTCTTTCCCCTCGGATGGTTTTCCGTGGAGGAAGTCAGCAGTGCCGTGAAACTCATTGGAAAGGATTTGTCTCTGGACAATTTCCTGGCCACCCATTCGACCCTGTTCCGGGCGGCACTGATGGCCATGGCCGCCGGGGTGATCCTGATCACCCTGTATACCATTTTTCAATTCCGTTCGCGCCTGAACCAGATCCGGCTCTGCCGCATGAACATCCTGTTGCACCTGGCCCTGCTGGTGACCTCCTTTTTTTACCTGGACCAGCTGAAGGCGGCGGCACCCTATCAATCGCTGGGGTACGGCCCTTCCATCTTTTTTCCCCTGGCCTCCCTGTTCCTGCTCTTGCTGGCGATCCGGGCCATCAAAAAAGACGAGGCCCTGGTCAGGGCGGCGGACCGGATCCGATGAGTTTTGCTGCAGAAAGGCAAGCCTGCCTGGTCGCCCGTCCGGCCTCAGGTCTGCGTTTGCGCCCGGGTCAGTCTTCCACCCGCTTGACCACGTAGTCGGAGTTGAACAGCCCCAGGGCTCCCATGTACTTCAGCTTGAACTTCATGAAGTCCCCCACCTTGTATTTTTTGGGGTTCTTGCCCAGGTCGATCACCAGCATGTCGGACGAGGCGCCCGCAATCGTGATGTTCTTGTCGGCCGGGATGAGGAAGTCGGGGCTGATGTCCAGCAGTCCCACGTCCAGAAGCGCCCGGCAGGAGGTCTTGCCATAGTCGGACTGGTTGATCTCATAGGTTTCCCCCGAGGGGTTTTCCGCCATGGTGCCCTCGGGAACCATCGGCTTTTCCCACAATTCGATGATCTCTGCCTGGAAGGAAATCACATCATCGCGCATGCCCTTGATCGTTTTCCCCGTGAACAGGTTGGCCCCGAAATACAGGGTTTCTCCCACCCTGAAGTGGTTGACCCCCGGCGGTACCTGCTTGCTGAACAGCATGGGGATCGTCACGGAAGTGCCCCCGCTCAGGTAACGGATTTTCCGGCTGAACTTGACCTCCACGATTTGCTTGTACAGGCTCAGCTGGATGAGCTTGTCCCTTGAGGGCATGACCCCGTAGAGGCAGTTGAGGTTGGTGCCGAATCCGGTGATCTCGATGCCGGGCAGTTCGAAGGCCTGCTCGTAAAAATCCACCAGGTGGTCGCCCAGCACCCCTTCGCGCAACTCACCCATCTCGATCATGATGATGACTTCGTGCACCTTGCCTTGCTTAACGGCCTCTTTAGAGATCAGCTTGAGTGTTTCCAGGTCGCTGTTGAGGCTGGCATCGGCGTATTTGACCACGCTCCGGATGCTTCTGCGGGGCGGGGGCTTGATGTACAGTGTCTTGATCCCGGGATTGAGGCGCTTGATGGTCTTCAGGTTGGAGATGCGGGAGTCCATCAGCTCCTTCACCCCCAGGCTCATGACTTCCTTGATAAACAAGGCGTTGCCGCAAAGCAACTTGGTGACGATGCCCCATTCGATCCCGTGCTTATTGAAAAGCCCTTCCAGGAAATCGAAATTGTGTTTCAGCTTTCGCCGACTGATCAGGATTTCTGCCATGGCGATCGCTTAGCGGTTTAGCCTCATTTCGAGGTATTTACTGGTAAATCCGAGCTTTTCATACAAGAACCTGGCCGGATTTTCGGGTTCCACGTGGAGCTTGATGCTGCCTTCGGCCAGGTCGAAGGTTTTCTGCATGAGGGCCTTGCCCAGTCCCTTGCCCCGAAACTGTTTGTCCACGGCAATGTAAACCAGGATGTTTTCGGGAATGTAGCCTTCCATGCCGGTTTTGTTGACCACCACGGCCCCGCTGATGTGACCCCCTTCCCGGGTGTACACGATGAACCCGCCAAACTTCTCCTTGTCGTCCAGGGCAAACCGGATGCATTTCATGATGGCCTCGTGTTCATCCCCGAACTGGTCGAGGTGCTCGAACAGGAAATCGGCGACTTCTTTCTTCTGGGTTTCTGTAACCTGGTCATTCGGTGTGAGTACGGTAAATTCCATTGGTTTTGGGTTGGTGGCACCGCCCGTTCGGGATCATGTTCCCTCCGGCTGTGCCTGGTTTGTTGTAAAGTTAAGGATTGAAAACGTGATAAGCGAACAGCTGATGCCGAATATATTGGGATCCAGCTCCATGGGCAGCGGCCAGCCCCCGATGATCAGGGTGATGGTCGTACCCCCGCCCAGCAGCATGGCCCAGAAAGCGGCCTTAGGGCTGGCCTTTCGAAGGAACAATGCCCCGATCACGGGCACGAACAGCCCGCTGACCATGAAGGCGTAGGAATAAAGCATCAGCTCCAGCACATTGGGCATGCGCATCGCCAGCAGCAGGGCCGTGATGCCCAGCAGCAGGGTCAGTAACTGGGAGACGAGCAGGAACCCGCGTTTGCCTCCGGGCAGCCTGACCCAGCGGGACAGAATATCTGTCAGGAAGTTGCCGCTGGAAGCCATCAGGCAGCTGTCCGCCGTGGACATGATGGCCGAGAAATAGGCCGCCATCATCAGCCCCATGAGTCCGACCGGCAAGACGGTCCGTAACAGCAACGGCAGCCCCATTTCCGCGTCGATGTCTGCCGCCGCGGCATAACCCAGGTATTCGAACTGTCCCTGGTGGATGGCTACGCGGGCGAACAGCCCCAGCAGCACCCCCATAAAGGCCATTACGGGCCATTCGAAGAGTCCGGCCACGAACCAGGCCCGCTGCGCCTGCTTCTTGTTGCGGGAGGCATAGATGCGCTGGTAGAGGGTCATGCCCACGAACCAGATGGGAATGATCGTCACCGCCCAGTTGAGCAGCTGCTGCCATTGGATGTTGGCCAGGCTGAAAAATTCAGTGGGAAGGGCCTCGCGGATTCCTTCCATGCCGCCGACCGCCAGGTAGGCCACCGGGATGCCGATCAGCACGAGCCCCGACATGAGGATGATCCATTGGATGGTGTCGGTGTAAATCACGGCCTTGATTCCCCCCATGGCCGTATAGACGATCACGATGACGCCCATGATGATCAGGGCAGTTTGCCGGTCCAGGTGCGGAATGAAGGTGGCTTCGGCCAGGATGGCCCCGGCCAGGATCTGGGAGCTGGTGAAACCCAGGTAGCCGATGGCCGAGATGATCCCTGCCAGGAGTGCCACCCGGGGGGTATAAAAGCTTCCCAGAAATTGCGGAAAGGTAAAAAACCGGTGGGTTTTCTCAATCTGCTTCACGCGGGGAATCAGCAGCACGGCGCTCAGCCAGGCGCCCACCAGTCCGGTGAACAACATCCAGGAGCCGGCCAGCCCCATGATGAAACCCAGTCCGCCGAGCCCGATGGAAAAGCCGCCCCCGACATCCGTGGCGACCACCGACAGGCCGATGTGGATGCTGCCGATTTTTCGTCCCCCTACGTAGTAATCCTCCACCCCCTCGTTCAGGATCAGGAAGCGAATGCCGATGCCAATCACCCCTGCCATGTACAAGGTGAACACGATTACGTCCAGATAGTGCATTTATCTTTCGATGCGGAAATAATATCCGACAAAAGTAAGCAAAAATGGGCAGGGGGCCAAACCGCCTTTACATATAGCTGATTTACAGGCTGGTATATTTTATTGGTTTCGTCGGATGGGCCTGAATCATCCAACGGTCACCAAAAAACCAGTACTTTTATAGAAATTTCAGCATGTGATGCATCCCTGGGGAACACCGAGGCGGTTTAACTCCTATACAGACCAATGCCGCAGGGCTTATGGAAGCCGCCTGCAGAAGGTGGCCGTGAACGCCGGTTTCAGCTGCCCGAACCGGGACGGAACCATCGGCTGGGGGGGCTGCAGCTTCTGCAACAACGAAGGCTTCAATCCGTCCTACTGCATGCCGGACAAACCCATTGCCCGGCAACTGGATGAAGGCCTGGCCTTTCTGAAGAAACGGTATAAAAAGCCGGACATCTTCCTGGCCTACCTGCAGGCATACTCCAACACCCATGCCCCGCTGCCCCTGCTGAAGGCGGTGTACGGGCAGGCGCTGGCCCATCCGGAGATCCGCGGTCTGGTCATCGGCACGCGCCCCGATTGTGTGGATGGCGACCGGCTGGACTACATCGCCCGGCTCTCACAGGAGTGGATCATCCGGCTGGAATACGGGTTGGAGTCCTGCCGGGATGAGACCCTGGAGCGCATCAACCGGGGACACACCCATGCCGACTCGGTCAGGGCACTGGAGATGGCTGCCGCCCGCGGCATTCACACGGGGGCGCATGTGATCCTGGGACTGCCCGGGGAGACGCCCGGCATGATGCTGGAGCAGGTGCAGCTCATCAACGACCTGCCGCTCAACAGCATCAAGTTCCATCAGCTGCAGATCGTCCGGGGCACCCCCCTGGCGACGGAATATGCCTCCCACCCGGAACGCTTCCGGCTTTTTTCCCTGGACGAATACGTGGACCTGGTCGTGTCCCTGGTGGAGTGCCTGCGTCCGGGACTGCAGATCGAACGCTTCTCGGGAGAAGTCCCCCCCCGGTTCAACGCAGGCCCTTCCTGGGGGCGCCTGCGCACCGACCAGGTGTTGCGCCTCATCGAAGCCCGCATGGAAGAACGGGGAACCTGGCAGGGAAGGCTGTGCTGACCGCCTGTGCCGGCGACCCCCGAAAGGCCGCGGGGAAACCGTCTTTGGGCGTCCTGCGCGGACGGGCACCTCTCCGGGCCGCCTCCTCCCAACCCATTGTGTGCTAATTTTTATATTTTTGTGCCTTCGCACGCAAAATCTTTATCCGAACCAATGGAAAACAATAAGAATGGCATGGTGGCCCGGATGCTGGGTGCCATCGAGCGGGTGGGCAATAAGTTGCCCCATCCGGGAACGCTTTTTGCAATTTTCGCCGTGGGCATCGTATTTTTGAGCTGGGTGGCCAGCTGGTTCCATATCACGGCGGTCCACCCCGGAACGGGTGAGGCCGTGGAAGTCGTCAACCTGGTCAGCCAGCGCGGGCTGCACATGATCGTCACCAACATGGTGGTGAACTTCACCTCCTTTGCCCCCCTGGGAACGGTCCTGGTGGCCCTTCTGGGCATCGGGATCGCCGAATCGAGCGGGCTGATGTCGACCGGGCTGAGGCTGCTGGTGATCTCTGCCCCCAGGAAACTCCTCACCTTTGCCATCGTGTTTGCCGGCATCCTTTCCAATACGGCCAGCGAGGTGGGGTACGTGGTGCTGGTTCCCCTGGGCGGGATGATCTTCCTGGCCGTGGGACGCCATCCCATCGCGGGCATCGCGGCGGCTTTCGCAGGGGTGTCGGGAGGGTACTCAGCCAACCTGCTGCTGGGAACCATTGACCCCCTGCTTGCGGGACTTTCCGAAGAGGCCGCCCGGATCATCGACCCGGCCTATACGGTCAACCCCGCCGCCAACTATTACTTCATGTTCGTGTCCACCTTTTTCATCGCCGTGATCGGCACCTGGGTCACCGAGAAGGTCGTCGTGCCCCGCCTGGGCAATTACACCGGGGATGCAAAGCCGGAGGAGATCAAGGATCTCGACCCCATGGAGAAGCGCGGACTCCGCTACACATTCTGGGCCCTTGTGGCCATTGTGGTGGTGTTGTTCTGGAGCGTCGCCCCGGTGGAAAGCGGTTTCTGGCAGCACATTCCCGGTTCCGGACTGATGCGTGATCCGGATACGGGCGGGCTGCTGCGGTCTCCTTTCATGAGCGGCATCGTGGCGCTGATCTTCCTCATTGCCGGTATCCTCGGGGTTGTTTACGGCATCGGGGCAAAAACGCTGAAGAGCAATTACGACGTGATCAATGGCATGGGCAAATCCATGTCCACCCTGGGCACCTACATCGTCCTGGTATTCTTCGCCGCCCAGTTTGTGGCCTATTTCAACTGGACGAACCTGGGGCTCATTTTTGCCATCAAGGGGGCGAACGCCATCGGGGCCATCGGGCTGGGCCGGATCCCATTGATGATCGCCCTGGTGCTGGTGGCGGCGGTCATCAACCTGGTGGTGGGCAGTGCCAGTGCCAAATGGGCCATCCTGGCACCCGTGTTCATTCCCATGTTCATGCTGCTGGGGTATTCCCCGGAATTCACCCAGCTGGCCTACCGTGTGGGGGACAGCGTCACCAATGTGATCGCCCCCATGATGTCCTATTTTGCCATGATCGTGGCCTTCATCGAACGTTACGATAAGAAGGCGGGCATCGGAACCATCATTGCGACCATGATCCCTTATACCATCGTGTTCCTGGGGGCCTGGCTCGTCATGCTGGTCATCTGGATCGTGGCCGGATTGCCCATCGGACCCGGAGCCCCGTTGTTCTACCAGCTTTAATCCGCCTTTGGCCGGGAACCGGTTTCCCCGTTCCCGCGGGGATTGTTTTTTTTGCTATTTTTATGCTTTGTCATCCGGTCCCCGCCCATGCATCAGTCTGAAAGAGATACCCTGCTGGTTCCTACCGATTTCTCGGACGTGTCCGGCTTTGCCGTGGACCATGCCGTGGAAATCGCCCGGCTTTTCAACCACCGCATCTGCCTGTTGCATGTAACAGGCAGGAAAGAGGCGGGCACGGAGGCACACATCAGGAAGCAGGAAGCCCTCCAGAACCTGGCAGAAGCCATCGGGCGCCGTACCGGGCTGAATGTGTCCTACCTTACGGAGGAAGGCAGTATATTCAATACCATCAGCGAGGTGGCCGACCGGATTGCCGCCGAATTCATTGTGATGGGCATACACGGGAAGAAGGGCGTGCAGCACCTGGTCGGCAGTTACGCCTACAAGGTGGTTTGCTCCGCCAATGTGCCCGTCCTGGTGGTGAAGCACATGCACCACCATGTGGGCTATCATAACATCGTCGTACCGGTGGATTTTTCCAGGGAGAGCACCCAGAAAATCACCCAGGCCATTCTGTTTGCCCGCTATTTCAACGCGAAGGTCCGTGTGTTTGGTTTCCTCTCCTCAGAAAACAAGGCCAAGATCATCAAAAAGGAAGCCCTGCTGAAAAGTGTGACGGATGTGTTCAGGAAGCAGCGCATCCCGGTCACGACCGACCTCCTCGTCAGGCCCGGCCACGACTGGGCTGAGGCCCTGATGAAGTTCGCCGACGGCATCGATGCCGACCTCATCATGATCGTGGCCGAAAAGGGGGCACGGATCCCGGAGATCTTCGGTTCCAACGCCGCCGAAAGGATCATCGACAAGGCCGATGTGCCGGTACTGACCTTTGCGCCGCTTGCCGGAGAACCGACAGGGTATTCCACCAGGAAGGCCGCCCTGAGGCCTTTTGTGGATCCCCTGGGGCTCTTCGACCATGCCGGGGAGGAGCCTGAATAAGCTTTGATTCATTTGTAAATCCATAATGACATCCCGATGAGAGAACAGTTTGAGGATACCCGGCTGGCCTTTTCGGACCGTTCTGACAGGGAGCTTAAAAAGGCCTACTGGCTTTTCCGGCTCGTTGGAAGCCCCTGGCTAGTAAGGACCGGCTCGGTGCTGCTGCGGACCGCCCTGTGGCTTCGCCTGCCTGTGTCATGGGCACTCAAACCCACCATATTCAGCCATTTCTGCGGGGGAGAGGATATTCCCTCCTGCCAGGGCACGATCGACAGGCTTGGCCGAAGCGGCATACGCACCATCCTGGATTATTCTGCCGAAGGGAAGAAGGATGATGCGGATTTTGACGGCACGGCGGCGCAGGTCATGGCCACCATCCGAAAGGCGGTGGAAGACCCCCATATTCCCTATGCCGTATTCAAGCCAACGGGCATGGCACGCTTCGGTTTGCTGGAAAAGATGCAGTCGGGCAAACCCCTTTCGGGCAGTGAAGGGGCAGAGAGGGACCGCCTGCTGGAACGAGTTCATGGCATCTGCAGACTGGCCGCCGAAACCGGTGTGCCCGTCATGGTCGATGCCGAAGAAAGCTGGATACAGGGCGCGGTGGACCGCCTGGTGGAAGAACTCATGTTTGCCTACAACCGCCGCAGCCCTTTGGTCTTCACCACCCTGCAGATGTACCGCCACGACCGCCTGCAATACCTCCGGGAGGTGGTGGAGCGGTGCCGTGAACAGCGGGTTTATGCGGCCTTCAAACTGGTCCGCGGGGCCTACATGGAAAAAGAGCGCATACGTGCCGGGGAGCTGGGGCTGCCATCCCCCATATACCCCGACAAGGTGGGAACAGACAGGGCTTTCGACGAGGCCACCCGTATTTGTCTCGACAACCACCGGAATGTGGCGGTCTGCATCGGAACCCACAATGAAAAAAGCTGTGACCTGGCCGTCCTTGCCATGAAAGAACGGGGCATCCCACCCGGCCACCCCCATGTTTCCTTTGCCCAGCTGCTGGGCATGAGCGACCACATCAGCTATCCTCTGGCCTCAGCCGGTTACAATGTGTGCAAATACGTGCCCTATGGTCCGGTGCGGACAGTGGTTCCCTACCTGGTCCGGCGGGCGGAGGAAAATACCAGCGTGGCCGGCCAGACCTCCAGGGAGCTGGACCTGATACGCCGGGAAATCAGACGCCGCCGCAGCCGGGAAGCATGAATCCCGGGGATTTCCCGACGCCAGTCCGGAACCAGACGGTCCGCTTCATTCCGGAGCCTGCAGCCTCTGCCTGACGGCTTCGAAACACAGGATGGCCGCCGAGGCAGCCACATTGAGCGAGTCGATGGCTCCTGCCATGGGAATGCGGATCTGGTTGTCCGCCATGGCCCGCCACCCATCCGACAACCCCTTGTCCTCCGCCCCGAACAGAAGGGCGGTAGGCCCTGTGAAACCGGCTTCATAATAATCGATGGCATCCTGCAGGGCCGCAGCATAGACCTTCCATGGCCGGGGGGAGGGCTTTGACCGGAGCTCCTCCAGCCACTCCATGGCCTCTCTGTTGCTGCACCGGATCACCGGGCGGGTGAACACGCAGCCCAGGCTTGAACGGATCACGTTGGGATTGTAGACATCGGTCCCCGTGCCGCATACCAGCACCGCGTCCGCCCCGGCCGCATCGGCAGTCCGCAGAATGGCCCCTAGGTTGCCCGGCTTCTCGATGCCCTCCAGGATCAGAAGGAGGGGTGACGCGGACAGGTCCAGCTGCTGCGGCCGGGTCGCAGGGGCACGGCCCAGCAGCAGCACCCCTTCCTGGTTTTCCCGGTAGGCCAGTTTGTTGTATACGCTTTGGCTGACTTCAACGGGGTGGTCCGGCAGGGGAATGGGGTAGAGGGGATCGGGCCGGAAGATTTCCGGGCAGACCAGCACGTGCTCCGGTGCTGCACCGTGGCGCAGGGCCAGGGACACCTCCCGCCGCCCTTCCGCGACGAAGAGGCCTGTTTTTCTGCGCTCGGCCGGTTTTTGCTGCAACCGGAGGATCTGCCTGACCAGGGGGTTCTGAAGGCTGGTGATGGTGGGTGTCATGGGACAAAGGTACTGCCGGGGGTCAATGGAAAGCAAGAACTATTTTTCGGGAAGGGCGTTTTACCCGGTCCTTTCGCCGAACAGGCGGCCGTGCAGGAAAAAGACCGCAGAGGCCAGGAGGTAGCTTCCGATGGCCACGCCCATGACAGCACGGAAGCCGGCTTCCACCGCGATCAGGGTGGCCACGGAGGTGCTCACGACCGAGAGGCAGCCGTTGATGCCCCAGGCCCAGGGGATCTGTGAACTGTCCCGCAATGACAAATGCCTCACACCCAGGGGAAACAGCATGCCCATCACGAAAGCGGGCAGCCCGATGACCAGCAGGCTGATCAGGATCCGGCAGGCGGGCGGATCCGGCAGGGTCCCCTGAATCAGGGGGGGCAGCAGCAGGGCGTAGGCGGCCATCAGCCCGGCCACGGCCAGTGCCAGCCGGGCGGTCAGCCGGGGGGTGGCCCTGAGGCGGTCCGACAGCAGGCTGCCGGCACCGCTGGCGATGAGCATGGTGCTGATCACAGACGTCAGTGCGAATACAGGGTGTCCCAGGTAGAGCACGAAGCGCTGTATCAGGATGATCTCAACGAACATATACCCCAGTCCGATGGCCCCGAAATACAGCAGGGTGCCGGTTTTCTTCCGGGGGGAGCGCTTCAACCTGTACAGGGGCAGGAGGATCAGCAGCAGGGCCAGCAGGAGCCCCTGCAGCAGGGTCACCAGAACGATCAGGAAACCGAGTTCGAGGAAGGGCAGCTGCTGTTGGCCAAAAGCATCGCCCAGCTGACGCAGCCTGTCCAGCCTGAGGAACTGGGAAAAATAGGGTTTGTCGTCCGTGGCAGGTCGGATCATGAATGCATAGTCGCGCCCGACTTCCGGGTCCCCGGCCATGATCCGGTCCATCACCTCCAGCAGCGAAGGGTCGTCCAGGGCATTATAGGCTGTCCTCTCGGATGCATCCAACCCGGGCAGCAGGGCGGGGTCGAAAAACATGCCGGCGCCAAAGGCGCGGATCCTTTGCACTTCCGCACTGTCGAGCGGTTCTTTCTTCAGCACGAAGGTGATCGTGCCCCAGGACCTCAGGGCGGCGATGTGGTCGCGGGGTTCAGTCACTCCCTTGCTGCGCGCCGTTTCCACCAGGGTGGTGAGCAGCTTGAGGGCGGTGCGCGCAGGATAGTCGACCCAGGAAGACACCGCGATGACGCCGTCCGGGAGCAGGCAGTCCCACATCTGCGAGAAGGCCTCCTGTGTCATGGAGTAGTCCTCCCTCAGGGCATTCAGCCCGGCGGTACCCCCGAAAGCGTCCATCAGGGGCAGGACAATCAGGTCGAAATGGCCTGCCGGGGCAGAGGCCAGGAAGTGGCGTACCTGGGTTGCCCAGGCATGGACCGGGTCTCTCAGGAACATTCCTCCCGTTTCTTCAGCAAAGCAGGTCTGCAGCAGGCGCAGCACCCCCCTGTTTTCCATCACGGCATCGACCCTACGGGCATCCCGTGCGAGTGCCTGGGCCACGGCCGCTCCCGTGCCCGCATGCAGCACAGCCACGCTTTGTCTTTCTTTCATCACATAGGGCAATGCCATGGTGGTATGGTCCAGGATGTGCCCGGACGTTTCCGGCCCGAAGCGGGGAATGGGACCGAGCAGGTCGCCGTTTACGAAAAGGTGCTTTCTGACCGGCGCCTCCCCGGCATGGGACAGGCTCAGGGCCGGGGCATACCTCAGGGCCGGGGACGCCACCACCTGGATCAGTCCCTGCATGTCGGGCCGCGTATGCACGATGCGGGCCTCGGGCAGGTTCATGGTGCGGGCCAGGGACTTGTATTCGGAAAGCGGGATGTCTGACGGGCTTTTCATCAGCAGCCCCGCGACAGCTATAGCTGACAGGTTCAGCAGAAGCAGCAACACCCTGCGGCGGCCGGCCGCCGCCAGCACCCCCGCCCCCACCGAAAGCAACCCGATCAAAACCGGTCCCTGCATGGGGTGCACCCATGCTGCAAGCAGCAGTGCAAGCAATCCGCCGGCTCCCGACCCGAGCAGGTTGGAAAAATAATAGGTGCCGATGTGCCGGGCATTTTTAATGAACAGGATGCCGATGGCCAGGGCACCTGTCAGGAAGGGCAGGAAGAAGATCAGGTAATTGGCGGCGAGGACAGGAAACTGGGAGGCATCCACAAACAGCAGGTAGACGTCGAATCGGAACACGTTCAGCCGGGCTACGGCAAACGCCCCCATCATCATCGCCCCGCTCAGGCTCATCAGCAAGGGGACCAGCCAGGGGGACCAGCCGAGCAGGCGGGAACGGAACAGGGCGAGCAGGGTGCCGCTGGCCCCGAAGCCCAGCATGGCAACAGAAATGATCATGTAAGCGAAATGATGCCATTGGGCCACGGAGATCAGCTGCATGAGGGCCAGCTGAAAGGCAATGATGGCTGCTGAATGCATGCCGAGGGAGATAATGAGGCGTGGCTGCTTGCCTGGTCCGTCCATGTCAGTCCTCCCGGCTCCTTGTAAAGGGCACGAACCGTACCGGCATCAGGCTGCGGGTGGTGACCTGTCCGTTTTGTTTTTCAACGAGCATGAGCATTTGCACCTGGAAGGGGGAACCCACCGGGATGACCATCCTGCCCCCTTCCCTGAGCTGGTTCACCAGGGGAGGCGGGATGTGGTCGGCCGCCGCAGTGACCACGATTGCGTCGAAGGGGCCGGCCTCTTCCCAGCCAAAATAACCATCGCCGGTTCTCACCGCCACATTGTCATATGCTTCCTGCAGCAACCGGGCCGCCCGTTCTCCGAGTCCAGGCACGATCTCGATGGTGTATACCCAGGATACGATCTCGGCCAGCACGGCCGCCTGGTATCCCGAGCCCGTGCCGATTTCCAGTACCCGCTGTCCGGCCTGCGGCTGCACCAGCTGGGTCATGTATCCGACGATAAATGGCTGGGAAATGGTCTGCCCGTACCCAATGGGCAGGGGACGGTCCTGGTAGGCATACCGCTCTTGTCCCGCCGGAACATAGAGGTGCCTGGGCACGGTCCGCATGGCCTCCAGGGTGGCCGGGTCATCGATGCCGCGTGCCTGTAGCTGGTCCCTGACCATCCGCCCGCGTTCCCCCGCATGGGGATCCTGCTGTGCCGCGGAGGGGCAGAGCAACAGGGTCAGAATCAAGGCCAGCACACACTTATGCGTGGGATGCCTGTTCATTCATCAAATATACAGAATCGGGAACAAACCCCCAAGGCATCTTCGCTGCACCGGATGCATCAGAGCCTGCCCAGGAAGGCCATGGTGTCGACCCCGTCGGCATAATCGCCCGGTCCCGGCCACTGGGTCTGTCCGAACCCGGCGTGCAGGGCTTTCAGGGAACCTGGGACCTCTGAGGCCACCAGGCATTGCAGCCGGCCTGCCAGGGAATGGGCCAGGTCATGGGCTTCCTGCAGCTTTCTGTAGGACTGCCAGTGGATCACGGACAGGGGGGAGGCCAGGGCGGGGTTTTGCCGCAGCAGGCAGAAGCCGGTGTCGGTATGGGCTGTTTTGTTGACCGTCAGGACGGCCTTGTGAAAGTCGTAATTGTTCCTGTACCGGGGATGGTGAGTCAGGCGAAGCCAGGGCTGCCATGCCCGGGCAAGGATGCCCGGGTCGTAACCCTCCGGCAGCCAGAGCAGGGACACGTTGCGGCATCCCAGGCCGAAGTAGCTGAACACGTCCTCTCCCAGTCGTTCCAGCTCCCCCGGGGATTCGCTTCCTGTCAGGATGGCCGCGGCATGGCGGTTGCGCCGGATGATGTGGGGATATTTGCCGAAATAATGGTCGAAGTACCGGGCACTGTTGTCGCTGCCGGTCGCAATGACGGCGTCAAAGGACCCGGCGGGCCCGTCGGCAAAAACCATCCTTTCCGTCCAGCCGGGATCCATTTCGCACAGCAGCACGCCCAGGGCCCTGGGCAGCAGCGGGTCGGACGATGCGGTCTTGGCCAGCAGCCGGTGCCCGCTCAGCAGCACGCACATCATGTCGTGAAAGCCCACCAGGGGAATGTTGCCTGCCATGACCACCAGCACGGTCCGCTGCCTGAAAGCGTCTCCTTCGCCGGGCAGGTGGTAACTGCCGAGCCAGGAATCCATTCTTTCCGGCTCCAGCATGCGGGAGAGGGCCCTCAGGGCCGTAATGATGTTCTCCCGGGTGAACCATGGATTCAGACTCTCCGCCTGAAGGGCCGCCTGGAAAAAGCCCGGCAGGGCGCCGCTGCCTGGTGGCGGCCGGTCCTCCGCGAGGCAGCGGGCCAGTTCCCCCAGTCGCCGGCCGAGCAGGATGAATGATTCTTTTCTTTGTTCGCGGGACAGCTTGGCAGGTGCGTTTGGCATGGCATGAATTCCCCGGCAATCTGCAATAAATCGGGGGGTTTAAAGTTATAACAAAAAAACACGTCTCCAGCCCATGGGCCGCCTCAGAATCCATATCCCCAAGTTTGTCCTGCTGTTTTTGCTTTGCGGGGGGCTGTTCCGGGCAGCGGCAGGGCTTCCGGCCGGGTCCCCGCCTGCGGGACCCGGCCAGGAAAGGCCGGACTCCGTCCTGATGACAGCCCGGCAGGTCCTTTTCACCCAGCTGGAGGATTCCCTGAAGGTGCTTGCCATGCGCATTGTGGAATCGCCGGAAGATTCAATCCGGCAGGCCAACAACGGGTTGTTTGCCGCGGCGCTCGAGCGGGCCCTGAGGGAGCCCGGTGCCTTTGCCCACCCGTTCGATTCATTGCAAACCGTTTCCTTCCTGGAGGCCCCGAACGGGGCGTTTCGCATCATCACCTGGTATGTGCCCCTGCAGGGGCAGCGTTTCGACTACCATGGCCTGATCCAATTGCCGGAGGAAGCGGGGGGGCGCCTGATCCCCCTCAGGGATGCCTCGGGGGAGATCCGCAGTGCCGTGTTCAGCGAATTGTCGGCAGACACATGGTATGGGGCCTGGTATTATGAAATCTTACACCATGAATCCGGGGGAGAGGACCTCTTTACCCTGCTCGGCTGGAAAGGGGACAACCCCCATACGCGCAAGAGGGTGATCGAGCCGCTCTGGTTCCTCGACGGGGAGCCTGTTTTTGGCAGGCAGGTATTCCGGGTGGGGGAGCGGGACCCTTTCCGGGTGGTGTTTGAATACTCTGCGATGGTGTCCATGGGCCTGCTTCACGCCACCCACCCTTTGCGCGAAGGGGAAGCGCCCCGCGAAATGATCCTTTTCGACCGCCTCAGTCCGGGGGATGAGAGCCTGAGGGGGCATTACCGGTTTTACGTGCCCGAGGGCAACATCCTGGATGCATTCGTGTTTGAGGAAGGCCGGTGGGTGTTCTACCGGGATGTGGATGCCAGGGGCCCTCAGCTGCCCGGGTCCGGTCCGGATTGATTTTTCCTGATTTTCTTTGTTCTGTGGGATAAATTTATCAACTTTGCATCGGATCGTTTTTTCCGTGTTTTTTCTTTTATTGAAGCGTTTCACCCTGGTGGTTTAAGGACCTGACAAGCCAAGGGCCACCTTGGTTTTACCATAGAGAATCATCCAATTCATCATTCATCCTCAAACTTTTTCCGTATGAAAAAACATAATTTTAGCGCAGGCCCCTCTGTGTTGGCCCGGGAAGTCATTGAAAACACGGCCAAAGCGGTGCTCGACCTGAACGGGATCGGGCTCTCTGTCATGGAAATATCCCACCGCGGCAAGGACTTCCAGGCCGTCATGGATGAAACCGTGGCCCTGTTCAGGGAATTGCTGGAGATTCCGGACAATTACCATGTGCTGTTTCTTGGCGGCGGGGCCAGCCTCCAGTTCTGCATGGTTCCCTACAACCTGCTGAAAGGCAAGGCGGCCTATCTGGAGACAGGCACCTGGGCAAAAAAGGCGATCAAGGAAGCCAGGTTTTTCGGACCGGTCGACGTGGTCGCTTCCTCATCCGACAAGAATTTCTCTTACATCCCAAAAGGCTTTGAGATCCCGTCGGATGCCGACTACCTCCACATCACCACCAACAACACCATCTTCGGGACGGAGATATTCGAGGATTTTGAAAGCCCCATTCCCTTGGTGGCGGATATGTCGTCGGATATTTTCAGCCGTCCGGTGGACATCTCAAAATACGCCCTGATTTACGGGGGGGCACAGAAGAACCTGGGTCCGGCAGGGGTGACCTTTGTGATTATCCGCGACGATGTGCTCGGGAAAGTGGACAGACCCATCCCCACCATGCTCAACTACCAGACCCATATCGACAACGGTTCCATGTTCAACACGCCCCCCTGCCTGCCGATCTATACCTGCATGGAAACCCTGCGCTGGCTGAAGAAACTCGGCGGGGTGAAGGTGATGCAGAAAATGAACCAGGAGAAGGCCCGGCTGCTGTACGATGAGATCGACCGCAACCCCCTGTTTGTCGGTGCAGCAGCCAATGACAGCCGTTCCCTCATGAACATCTGCTTTGTCATGGCCCCCGAGTACAAGGAACTGGAGGCCGAATTTCTTGCCTTTACCGGCACAAAAGGCATGTCGGGCCTGAAAGGCCACCGCTCTGTGGGTGGCTTCCGGGCATCCACCTACAATGCCCTGGGCAAGGACAGCGTGATCGCTTTGATCGGTGCGATGCAGGAATTTGAACAAATGCATAAGAAGTAATGTCCCCTCAATGCCCCTCCCCGCGTTTTACGACGCGGGGAGGGCATGGACGGGAGGAAAACGGGTAAAAAAATTCATATGAAAAAAGTATTGATCGCAACGGAAAAACCCTTTGCCCCCGTGGCGGTGGAGGGAATCAGGAAGGTGTTTGACGGGGCAGGCTATGAGACCATCCTGCTGGAAAAATACCCCTCGGTGGAAGACCTGAAAAAGGCTGCAACCGGCGTGGATGCCATGATCATCCGCAGCGACAAGGCCACCCGGGAAGTCATAGAGGCTGCGTCCCAACTAAGGATCGTGGTCAGGGCCGGTGCCGGCTATGACAACATCGACCTGGCTGCCTGCACCGACAAGGGCGTGGTGGCCATGAACACCCCCGGACAGAATTCGAATGCTGTGGCCGAACTGGCCTTTGGCATGATGCTGTATGCCATCCGCAACGGATTCGACGGCACGAGTGGTTCCGAGCTGCGCGGCAAGAAACTGGGCATTCACGCCTATGGGAATGTGGGCCGGTATGTGGCCATGATTGCCAAGGGATTCGGGATGGAGGTGTTTGCCTTCGATCCCTTTGTGAAGCCGGAAACCATGGAAAAGGAAGGCATCGTCCCGGTCGGCTCGGCGGAAGAGCTTTACCGGACCTGCAAGTTTGTTTCCCTGCACATCCCGGCCAATGAAAAGACCAAAAAATCGATCAACGGGAGCCTGTTGCGCCTGCTTCCCAAGGGAGGCGTTCTGGTGAATACCGCCCGCAAGGAAGTCGTTGATGAAGCCGAACTCCTGCAGGTCATGGAAGAGCGGCCGGATATCAAATACCTGTCGGACATTGCCCCGGATTGCCGGGAGGAGATCGAAGGCAGGTTTGCCGGAAGGTATGTGTTCACTGCCAAAAAAATGGGCGCCCAGACTTCGGAAGCCAACATCAATGCAGGCATTGCCGCTGCCAGGCAGATTGTCAGCTTTTTTGAGAAGGGAGACAAGACCTACCAGGTGAATAAATGATGGGGTTGGTGGTTGGCTGTTGGCTAATAACCAAAGACCAATAACCAATAACCAATGACCAATAACCAAAAACCAAACACTTAAACTGAATTATATGGCAATACTGAAGCCCTTTCAAGGATACCGACCCCCGAAGGAAATTGTTAAAGATTTGGCCTCCAGACCTTATGATGTGCTGAATTCGTCAGAAGCCCGTGCAGAGGCAGGGGACAATCCCCATTGTTTTTTGCGGGTTGTGAAGCCGGAGATCGAACTGCCTGAGGAGGTCAACCTTTATTCACAAGCGGTTTATGACAAAGCCCGGGACAATTTCAAAAAGTTCATTGATAAAGGCTACCTGGTACAGGACAAGAAAAAGCATTTCTACGTATATGCCCAGACCTGGGGCGAAAAAACCCAGTACGGCATTGTCGGATGCGCCGGTGTGGAGGATTACCTGAATGACCGGATCAAGAAGCATGAACTGACCAGGCCGGACAAGGAAGAGGACCGCATGAAGCATGTCCGGGTCCTGAACGCCAATGCGGAGCCGGTTTTCTTTACCTATCCGACGAAAAAGGAAATCGACGGGATTGTGGAAAAAGTTGTGGCCGCCCCGCCAGAGTATGATTTTGTGGCCGACGACGGCTTTGGCCATCGTTTCTGGGTGGTGGAGGACGACCGCGAGATCGGACGCCTGGAGGCTTTGTTCGGGGAGGTCCCTGCCTTCTATGTGGCTGACGGCCACCATCGCACGGCGGCTGCCGCCCTGGTGGGGAACGAGAAAAAGCTGAACAACCCCAGGCATACCGGGGAGGAGGAGTACAACTATTTCATGGCCGTGCTTTTCCCGGATGACCAACTGACGATCATCGATTACAACCGGGTGGTGAAGGACCTGAACGGCCTGTCGGAGGAAGCTTTCCTGGAGAAATTGTCGGCACATTTCGTGGTGGAGGCGCATGGCAAAACCGCCGTCAAGCCGGGGAAGCTGCATGCCTTCGGCATGTACCTGGGCGGACAGTGGTATTCCCTGGAAGCGAAACCAGGAACCTTTGACGATCATGACCCGATCGGGGTGCTGGATGTGACCATCCTCTCGCGTCTGGTACTGGATGACATCCTCGGTATCAAGAATCAGCGGACGGACAAGCGCATCGACTTTGTGGGCGGAATCCGCGGCCTTTCCGAACTGGAAAGGCGTGTCGACGACGGGGAGATGGCGGTGGCCTTTTCCCTGTATCCGGTGACCATGAAGCAGTTGATGGACATTGCCGATACCGGCAACATCATGCCGCCCAAGACCACCTGGTTCGAACCGAAGCTTCGCAGCGGACTGGTTGTCCATACCCTGGACTAAAAAAAAGTTTGCAAACGAGATGCTTTTTTAAAAAAATGACTATCTTTGCAGTCCTTAAAAAAGGGATTCAACGATTCTTTTTTAGGGACTGCTTTTTTGACAAGAATTTTAACCGCTTTTTCTGATGAAGAAAGATATCCATCCTGGCAACTATCGTTTCGTCGTTTTTACCGATATGTCGAACGATTACAGTTTCCTGACCCGCTCTACTGCAGCGAGCAAGGAAACCATCAAATGGGAAGACGGCAAGGAGTACCCCCAGATCAAACTGGAGATCTCCCATACCTCGCATCCCTTTTATACGGGCAAGCAGCAGCTTGTGGACACGGCAGGACGCGTGGATAAGTTCAGGACCAAATACCAGAAACACCTTCAGAAGAAAAGCTGAGTCAAGCCCTTCAAAAGTCTTTAAAAGCCCTTTTATGAAGGGCTTTTTTATTATTTTTACTTTTTGTTTTTTCCAAATCAATAACCCTGCAATCACAGTCCCATGAATTACATCCTGTTCGGGGCCCAGAGCCGCACCCACCTTTTGCCATTCACTTTTCTTCGCCCATTGGCCGATCTGAGGGTTGGCATGCTGACCATCCGGGAGAAATGGGAGCGGTACCTCGGCGCCAGGACCTCCACCCTGACGGAGCCCTATCTGAGCGTGAAGTACCCCCTGGTCAAAAAGGAAGAGAACGTGCTGATCAATGCCAGCGTGCTGCCCAGCCAGCAACTGGTCCGTGAGATCGGTCAGCTGAAGCCCAACCAGACCCTCATTTCGGGGGAGGTGCTCATTGCCCACCGACTGCGTGCCCGGGACATCGACAACCTCGACCTGGAGCTGCTCGACAAGGTGTCCCCCCTGGAGACAGCGGGTGACATCATGAAACTGTCCTGGCTCTGGGAGCTCATATCCCTCAATGGCAAGGCCCTGTTGGATGATTTTGAGCTGGTGACCAGCGGGAGGAA
>Ga0334900_1000934_pt1 | contig 36425 bp, 37 predicted proteins | sample GraSluR3_MG_2_FD_207231 | JGI IMG/M metagenome (GOLD analysis project Ga0334900, IMG submission 207231) | Sludge microbial communities from methane-producing bioreactor in Wageningen University, Netherlands - Granular Sludge_31_08-R3 | ecosystem: Engineered > Bioreactor > Anaerobic >... | reverse complement strand
TATGGTAAAGCATCTCGCATTTTATCGTGCTGAAGAAGGTTTCAGCACAGGCATTATCGCCTTTTAACGTGTTGCCTTAGAACGCATACTGTAACTTTTGCTAAGCTAACGATATAATAATTTTTTTAATTCTTCCGGCAGGGGCGCCTTAAACTCCCGGTAAATACCCGTGCGCGGGTGTTTAAACCCCAGCACCGCGGCATGCAGAAACTGTCCTTCCAGGCCGAAGTGGGGCCGGGACGGGCCGTACTTGGGATCGCCCACCAGCGGGTAACCGATATGCGCCATGTGGACCCTCACCTGGTGGGTACGGCCGGTTTCCAGTTTTAATTCCAAAAAAGTGTATTCGTTAAAACGTTTGAGCACGCGGTAATTGGTAACCGCGTGCTTGGCATTTCTATGGACCACAGTCATTTTCTGCCGGTTTCTGGGATCACGGCCGATAGGAGCATCTACCACCCCGGCCTGTTCCTTGATCTGCCCGTGGACCAGGGCCAGGTAGATGCGGGTAACCAGCCGTTCTTTGAGCTGCCGGGCCAGGCTTAAATGGGCGGTGTCGTTTTTAGCCGCCATAATCAAGCCCGAAGTATCCTTATCCAACCGGTGTACAATACCGGGACGCAACACCCCGCTGATCCCGGACAAATCACTGCAATGGTAAAGGAGGGCGTTTACCAGCGTTCCCGTATAATTACCCGCCGCCGGGTGAACCACCATGCCCCGCGGCTTGTTTACCACTATAACGTCGGCGTCCTCATAGTAAACATCCAGAGGTATTGGTGCGGCCTCAACCTTTAGCTCCGCATTATCAGGACCGGGAACCCTTACATCGACCCGGTCTCCCGGTTTAACCCGGCAACTTGACCGCACCGGCGCACCGTTTAATACAACCATATTTCCCAAAATTAATTTTTGGATCCGGGAACGGGTTAATTCTTCGAGCACACCGGCTAAAAAAACATCCAGTCTTTTCCCGGCATGCTCTGTACCAACTTCCAAAGAGATTTGCTGTTCAGTCATTAATTTTCACTTTCCTGCTTTTCTTTTGGGCCTTTATCCATTAATATTTCCCAGATTAAGAAACCGGTACCAATAACGATGGCGGTATCGGCAACATTAAATACCGGCCAGACCCGGAAATCCAAAAAGTCCACTACCAGACCGTAGCGCAGCCGGTCCGCCAGGTTGCCCAGCGCCCCCCCCACGATCATTCCCATGCCGGTACGCAGCAGGCCCCGGCCAGGGGGTAGCTTCCGGTATCCCAGGAGCATACCGGCGATAAGCACCACCGAGATAATTATGAATACATGCGTCTGGTAGGCCAGAAAACCAAAAGCAGCTCCTGGATTCATTATATAGGTTAAATAAAATACCGGCGGCAAGACAGGAATGGATTCCCCCTGGTACATCAAAAATTGCACCACAGTCTTGGTGGTCTGATCCAGCAGAAAAGTCCCCGCAATAATATAAAAAAACATATTACCCCCTCACCGTTTTATATTACCATAATAAGGCTTACCTTAAAAGTCCTGGCATAAAACATTGGCAATATTTAACTTAATAATTTCATGCTTTCTTGATCATACTACTTACTAAGGATGTGTAATGGCCGAGCCAAGATTGTTACAGGGTCGCAATGCGGCTCGGTAACAATCGGCCGAAGGTTGATACCGGATCGTAACGGTTCGGTATCAGCCGGAGGGCAGATTGGTAGGTGTTCCGGCAGGTTCTGCAGCAGTCTGAAAGATTGCTGCGGGATCACAAGGGATATCTACCAGTCGAGCTAAGACTATTATGGGTGTCGGATGACTAAGTTTATTCTTAGCTTGAGGTTTGCAGCAGTCGTAAGATTGCTGCAGGCTTCCTAGATATCCATAATAGTCGAGCAAAGGTCATTACGGGTTCCGCAACGGTTTGCAGCAGTCGCAAGATTGCTGCGGGCTGTAAAGGGATTCGTAATGGCTGTAGCGTAGGTCATTATGGGTTCTTAACATAGAAACCTTCCTCAATTTGGAGGAAGGTTTCTTATTGGAAAAACTTGTGCTTTAGATGCTTTTTAATGCGGCGGAACATTTTGGGCAAACTCCTGGATGTTCTTGATCCAGGCCGACTTCCTCGTGATACATCCAGCAGCGCGCACATTTTTTCCCTTTAGCGTATTGCACGGATATGGCAAGACCCGGCAACCCGGCTTCCACGGCATTTTCCGGTGCTTCCTCCAGCCGCCGCAGCATACAGCCGGATACAATAAACAAGGTGGCCAGTTCATCTGCCACCGGCTCCAGGAAAGAATGCCAATCACCGCCGGCATAAAGTTCCACCGCTGCTTCCAGGGAATTACCGATGACCTTTTCCCGGCGCGCAGCCTCCAGGGATTTGGTAACTTCACCCCGGACGGCTAGAAGCCGCTCCCATTTTTGGTCCAGTTCCGCGTCAAGATAGGCTTCCTGGACTTCCGGCATGTCGGTAAGCTGCACACTGACCGCCTCGCCCTTGTCACCCGGCACATAACGCCATATTTCCTCCGACGTAAAAGCCAGTACCGGAGCCAGCAGGCGCACCAGTGCCGTCACAATTTCGTACAGGACGGTCTGCGCCGCGCGGCGTGCCTGGGAACGGGCAGGAGCGGTATAAAGCCTGTCTTTAATAATATCCAAATAAAGCGCGCTCATATCGACGGTGCAGAAACTGTATATAGAATGATAAACCACATGATATTCGTAGTTCCGGTAGGCACCGGTTACCCGGTGGATCAGTTTTTGCAGCTGGCCCAGGGCCCACCGGTCAACTTCCGGCATATCTTCGTACGGCACCGGATCCGTGCCCGGGTTGAAATCGTACAAATTACCAAGCATAAACCGGCAAGTGTTTCTGATTTTCCTGTAAGCCTCGGTCATCTGTTTCAGAATGCTTTGTGAAACGGCCAGGTCTCCCCGGTAATCACTGGAACTGACCCACAAGCGCAAAATATCGGCGCCCATCTGTTTAATCACTTTAGCGGGGTCCACCACGTTGCCCAGCGACTTGGACATCTTGCGCCCCTTTTCATCAACCACAAAGCCGTGGGTCAACACGGCACGGTAAGGAGCCTTCCCGGTCACCGCCACGGAAACCAAAAGCGACGAATTGAACCACCCCCGGTGCTGGTCGCTGCCTTCCAGGTAGAGGTCCGCGGGCCAGCGCAGGTCGGGCCAGACCGCCGGTTCGTCTAGAACTCCCAGGTGGCTTGAGCCGGAGTCAAACCAAACGTCCATGATATCGGTCTCTTTGGCGAACTCCCCGCCGCCGCACCGGTCGCACTTAATCCCTTCAGGCATTAACTCCGCCGCCTCACGGGCAAACCAGACGTCAGAACCGTATTCCCGGAACAACTTTTGCAAATGGCTGATGGTCCGGTCATTAATGATCTCTTTTTCACAGTTTTTACAGTAGAAAATCGGGATCGGCACCCCCCAGCTGCGCTGGCGCGAAATGCACCAGTCAATCCGGCCGTCAACCATGTTGTAAATCCGCTCCCGGCCCCAATCGGGAATCCAGCGCACCTGGTGGTGAATGGCATCCAAGGCCGCCCGGCGGAAACCGTCAATCGAAGCAAACCACTGCTCGGTCGCCCGGAAAAACACCGGGTTTTTGCAGCGCCAGCAGTGCGGATACTGGTGCACAATTTTAGAACGGTGCATCAAGTTGCCGCGCCGGACGAGTTCGGCAAGCACTTCTTCATCGGCGTCCCGATAAAACTGGCCGGCAAAAATACCTCCTTCTTCGGTAAAACGGCCTTTACCGTCGACCGGGGAAATTACCGGCAACCCGTACTGTTTGCCGACCATAAAGTCCTCCAGGCCGTGCCCCGGTGCGGTATGCACGCAACCGGTACCCTGCTCCAGGGTCACGTGGTCCCCCAGGATCAAAAGCGAAACCCGGTCAACAAAGGGATGCCCGCATTCCACCCTTTCCAGCTCACGGCCCTTAAACTCCTTAAGCACTTCTGTATCCCGGGCATCGAAACCAGTGCGCTCCAGGAAACTATCCTTCAGTTCCTTGGCCACCAGGTATTTTTCCCTGCCGGCCCGGACCAGGACGTAAGCATATTCCGGATGCACACATATGGCTGTATTGGCTGGCAGGGTCCAGGGAGTGGTGGTCCAAATCACCACGTAGGTGTCGTCCACGGGCAAAATCCCCTTACCGTCCCGTACCGGGAACCGGACATATATAGAAGTGGATTTTTTATCACCGTATTCCACTTCGGCTTCAGCCAGGGCGGTTTCACAACCGGCACACCAGTATACCGATTTTAAGTCCTTATAAATATAACCTTTGGCGGCCATTGCTCCAAATATGCCGATTTGACGGGCCTCAAAATGGGGCATCAGGGTCAGGTAAGGATGGTCCCACTGCCCCCGTACGCCCAGTCGCTTGAACTCCTCCCGCTGGATATCCACAAATTTCAAGGCGAATTCCCGGCATTTGTTGCGAAATGCCACCGGATGGATCTGATGCCGGTTGAGCCCGAAAGTTTTGATCGCCTGTTGTTCGATAGGCAGGCCGTGGGTATCCCAACCGGGTACGTAAGGCGCATCATAACCGGACATGGAGTGGAATTTTACTACAATATCCTTCAATACTTTGTTCAATAAGGTTCCGAGATGGATATGCCCGTTGGCATAAGGCGGTCCGTCGTGCAAAATAAATTTCGGACGCCCTTTATTTTTTTCCTGTACCCGGCGGTATATATCGATCTCTTCCCAGAATTTTAAATATTCCGGCTCGCGTTGGGGCAGGTTGGCCCGCATCGGAAAGCCGGTTTTGGGCAGGTTCAAGGTTTTACTGTAGTCCATTATGATTACACCTCACTGGAATAAAAATATTCGCGTAGACTCGAATTTCAGCAATGATAACTTTAGTGTTTCCTGTAATATAAAAACCCGTCCCCGTAAAGGGACGGGAGTATATCCCGCGGTACCACCCTACCTGCCGGTCCGGACACGATCAAACGCACAAAAATGCCATGCCGCGCGGACGGCCACTTTAACGCCGGTTAACGGTGGCAAACCGGCCGGGCTTAATCCCGTCAGGTTTCAGCCGGCACCTCCCGGGTGATTTTCAACGGTTACCGTGTCCGGATTCCAGCCGCTCCGGACTCTCTTAAACGGAATGTTCCGCCTACTCTTCCCGTTCACTGGCTAAAAAATTACTCTAACAGCCAATATTATATGAAAAGCTGTGCTATATGTCAACCAAACCGCCGGTAAAACTTACCGCCAACCCGGGTGCTGACTTTAAACCTGAATCCAATTAAGACTCAAGCACCTTTAATATGTTCTCAAGGCTCAGTCCCGTGACTTTGATCATCTTGTTGCGGCCGGTGAAACCGGACACCACTTCCACCTGCGCACGGGGTACTTGCAAAAGACCGGCCAGGTAATTGCGGCAGGCCTCGTTGGCTTTCCCGTCCACCGGCGGCGCGGTCAACCGGAGTTTTACCGCATCCCCGTAAAGACCTGCCAGTTGGTTCTTGGATGCCCGGGGCTGCACCCGGACCTTAAAAAAAACCCCGTCTTTTTCCTCTTTGATGCATAACAAATTATTTCAACTCCTGCAGGCCCGCTTTTGACTTCCACACTACCGCAACTGCTTTGGCCATGTCGCTTATCAGGTCAACCAGGTGGTCACAACCCTGACCGCCACCGATAACTTTTCCGATCTGTTTTTTGCCGCAGTGCGGTAATACCAAGCCTTTCAATTCCGAAAACAAAGCCTCGCATTCAAAACAGACCCGGTCCGGTGCCCGGAGGAAACCGCACCGGCATCCGGCCACCCTGCCCGTGGTATCCAAATCAATAACCGCACCCATCTCGTGGAAAGAATCGGACAGGTTTCCCACGATATTAAGTCCGTCAGACCCGCTGAAAACCGAACAGCTTTTTGACCGGGTAAAAAAGTTTAATCCCCGCCAAAAATTACCCACATATTCCGGCCATGCCCGGGTAACACGGTCCAGGTTGCTGTAATAGCGGCAGGAGTTTAAATAATGGCTTTCCCAATAACGGCCGTAATCATCAACCGATTCAAATCCTCTTTCACGGTAAAGAAATGTTTCCGCCTGGATCATGCCTCTGACACATTCCGCCAGCATTTCCCTGGCCATGCCGCCGGCTTCATCCCCAACCGCACGCCGCAGCTCTTTGCCAATATTAAAATAGGCAACGGCTCCTTTCAGGGCAGGAACCGCCTTACAACCGTTAAACCTGCCACCTGGTGAACGGTAGACCTCCCAGGCGGCTTCTTTAACGGCAAAAGTTCGCACGTTAACCGTCAATCTCCCGGCCGCTTCAATATCAGTACCGTTTAAAAAAGTTTCGGCCAGAACGTCATCCGGATTTATTCTCCGGACACAACTATACCAGTTTTTTACGTAGGTCAAGTTCATACAATTAATCACCATCCCCCAAATCCTTGCTCAACACCGGTACCGGAAAAATATCAACCAGCGGCAGATTTACTTTCCGGGTCTGAAGCAACCGGGCTGGTACTTGGTTTTTCATTGGCACCGACAGTTTCTTCTTCGCGGTTTAAAAATTCAATCTGGGCTTGTAAAGAAGAGCGCATACGTACTAGAAACATCTGTGCTTCTTTTTTCAGCCTCCGGCATTCTCCGTTTAACTCCTTAACCTTTTCTTCCGCTTCGTGGATCAACTGCCCGGCTTCACTCCTGGCCCGTTCCAACAAAAAACCGGCTTCCTTTTCCGCATTCCGCCGCAATTCCTCGGCATTCTTTTGCGCCATAACCATGGTGTTTTTAAGTACTTCTTCTATTTCCCGGTAACGGGCCATGTTCTGCTCCGCCTGCGTCAATTTTTCCTTCAACACCTGGTTTTCCCGGTACACTTCTTCATAATCCTGGTTGATCTGGTCCAGGAATGAATCCACTTCTTCATTACAATAACCCCGGAAAGCACGACGAAACTCTTTTTTTTGAATATCCAGCGGTGATAACACGTCTTAATTTCACCTCGGGTTAGTTTTTAAACAATACCTAATAAAACAATTCTCAAAAGGTAGAAAATTAACGGACGTATGATAAAGTCCAACACCAGAAAAGCAACAATCGGGGATAAATCTACCGCCCCGAAAGGTGGGATAATACGCCTGAAAATAGCAAGATACGGCTCGGTAACTTCATAAATAAATCTGATTACCGGCTGGTACGGGTTATGGGGAATCCAGGAAAGCAGAATACGGACAATTAAAAGCATTACATAAACCCGAAATGCTACATTTACTGCAGTAAAAATAAGACTCAGATTCATAATCAACACATCCTACCCATGGTTTAAAATTAATCAAGCCGGAATTAACCCGGACTTTCCTTCCCAACCTGCGTCACTTAACAGAACCCGGTAATTCTCCCGAGCGCCTGGCGGCAGCCGCAACCGCTTTCATCAACACAAACCTCAAAGCCCCCTCTTCCAGCGCCTCAAGACCCGCCATGGTGGTACCACCCGGGGTGGTTACCTGATCCTTTAGCTTGGCGGGATGCTCCCCTGTTTCCAACACTATTTTTGCCGTGCCAAGCATGGTCTGGGTAATCAATATGCGGGCTAAATCCCTCGGCAAGCCGAGGTTGACCGCACCATCTATCAACCCTTCGAGGATTAAATACATATAAGCCGGACCGCTGCCGCTCAATCCAGTGACGATGTCCAGCAACGATTCCGGTACTTCCACCGCTTTCCCCGCCGCGGTAAATATGGCCAGGGCCTTTTCAATCCAATCACTGCCCGCGTGTTTACCGGCGCTCACCGCGCTGGCGCCTTCCCCCACCAGACAGGGCGTGTTGGGCATAACCCTGACCACCGGAACCGGTCCTTTCAAAAAAGACTCAATATAACCGGTTTTAACCCCCGCGGCGATAGATATGAAAACTTGCTCCGGACGCGCCACCGGAGCGATATCCAACAGGAGGGACCCCATAACCTGGGGTTTTACAGCCAAAACCACAATATTAGACTTTTCCACCACCTCCATGTTTTTCCCGGTGGTATTAACTCCGAACTTTTGTTCCAGGTATTCCATTCGTGTAGATTTGACGTCACTTATGTATATTGCGGCAGGGGGCACCAGTTCTGCCCGTAGCAAACCGGAAATTATTGCCTCACCCATGGCTCCCCCGCCGAGAAAACCGATTTTCTGCCCCTTTAAAGGCAAACTATCACCCCCTGCATTTTATTTGCACATCCAGGAAAAAGCACCTTTTTCCCGTTCAAATTCCTTCATGTCACTGGCAATATCAATGTTATCGGGTACCACCAGGAAAATACCATTACCCACCTTTTGGAAACTGCCGTTAAGCGCATACGCGGCACCACTGATAAAGTCCACCACCCGTTTGGCCAAATCAGCATCCGCCTGTTCCAGGTTTATAATTACCGGACGCCTGTTTTTTAGGTTGTCAGCAACCCCTTTGACATCGTCAAAACACTTGATTTCAACCACCACTACCCGCACCTGGCGCTGTGAATGCAGGCTCAAAACGGTACCCCGGTCTTTATCCTTTTCTTTTTTCTTCAACCAGGTTCTTCCTTCAGACACCTCTTCAGAATTATTTTTTTTCTCTTCTTCCACCGGGTTCTCTTCTTCAAAACCGATAAATCCCAATACCTTATCCACCAGTTTTACCGCCAATGCTGGAAAACCTCCTTCCGGTTCCTGTATTATATAACACTCCCCATCCTCTAAAGGGGATGGGATTCCCGCTCCAATCTTTAATATCTCTTGCCAAATATCGCCGTACCGACACGCAAAATATTAGCGCCTTCCTCTACCGCCACTTCAAAATCTCCGGTCATACCCATGGAAAGATAAGGCATCTTTAAACCCGGAAATTTTAATGGCAACCGCCGGGCCAGTTCGCACAATTGTTTAAAATAAGGCCTTACTTCCTCCGGGTCCGGACACATTGGTGCTATAGTCATCAAACCGCACACCTCAAGACCCGGAAGCCGCCCCGCCTCCGCGACGAACTCCGGCACCTCGCCGGGAGACAATCCGGCTTTAGTTTTCTCACCGGCAATATTCACTTGTACCAGCACCCTGGCCACGGTATGGGAATTACAAGCCGCCTTGCTGATCGTTTGCGCCAGGGAATGACGGTCCAGGGAATGAATCAACGCTGTTTTACCGATTATTTTTTTTACTTTGTTAGTTTGCAGGCGCCCAATAAAATGCCACTCCGCTCCCCGGGATAAATGAGCATACTTTGCTAAAAACTCTTGTACCCGGTTTTCTCCCAGCGCATTCACCCCGCAGGAGAGCACTTCTTTGACACCGGCAAGCGGCACCGTCTTAGTCACCGCCACCAGTTTTATTTCCGCCGGATCGCGTCCGGCGCGGCAAGCGGCGTCAACAATCCGTTTCCGCACTTCCTCCAGATTCCTTTGGATATTCAACCTAATCCACTCCCTATTTCACTGCCACTCCTTTTATAAATTCATCAAAACTCCCTGATAAACAAATTCTTATTTCGACGGCAGGTAAACCGATTCCTGCGTAAACTTTCCCTTTCCCGGTATTTTAAGCATTTATCCACCGTCAGATGCTTTGCGTGTTGCGTATATTGAACCTATCTTCCCAAAGGCAGGACAAAGGAAAAGGTACTACCCACACCAACCTCACTTTCCACCTGCACATTACCGTGGTGGGCATCGATAATATGTTTCACTATCGAAAGACCGAGACCGGTACCGCCCTGTTCGCGGGAACGGGCTTTATCCACCCGGTAAAAACGCTCAAACACCCTGGGCAGACTTTCCGCCGGGATGCCGATACCGTTATCCCGGACGTCTACCCTTATATCCTCCGGGCTGGCAGACGCGCTGACCGTAATTTCTCCGCCGGGCTGGGTATAACATATGGCATTTTCAATCAGATTAATCAATACCTGATAAATCATATCGGGATCTCCCGGCACCGTGGAAAAAAATTCCGGCACTTCCACTTTTACAGCCAGCTGCTTTTCTTCCGCACGCGATTTCAACACGGCCACCACTCTTTCGAGCAGGTCTTTTATTTCCAATGGCTGCAGGTTGGGCATGAATTTGTGGTTTTCCAGTTTGGACAGGTTTAATAATTCATCAATCAACCGGGACAGCCTTTCGGTTTCCGCGTTAATAATTTTTAAAAAATCCCCGGCCAGCCTGGGGTCTTCAAGCGCGCCGTCCAAAAGGGTTTCGGCAAAACCCCGGATGGAAGTGAGGGGGGTCCGTAATTCATGAGACACATTGGCAACAAATTCACTGCGCATTTCTTCCAATATTTTTCTCTCGGTGATATCCCTGAGGATCATCACCACACCGCCCCGGTCGGCTCCCGGATTCTGCAGCGGTATAATATGCACCTGAAATATGCGCGGCTCCGGGGCCAATATCTGGACCTGCTTTTGCATCGACCGCCCGGTTTCGAGGGACTGATTCAACATCCTTTCGAGTTCATAGTTGCGAATTACCCGGAGAATATTTTTACCCCTGCTGGCAGCCATGGTGATTCTGAAAAGCTCCTCGGTCACGGAATTGATCAAAATCACCCGGCCCCAGGTATCCATAACAATAACCCCCTCGGACATGCTGGAGAGGATTGCCTGAATCCGGTTTTTTTCCAGTACAATATCATCCAGATTGTCTTTCAGCTGCCGGGCCATGTAATTTATGGAACGGGCCAGTTCACCGATTTCATTATCGTAATAAATGCGAATCTCACGGTCCAGGTTACCCCGGGCCATATCCTGGGTAACATTAAATATTTCCCCCAGGGGTTTGATAAAACAACTGTACATAAACAGGGCTAAAACGGCGGCAAAGGAAAAAGCAATGGCACCGGCACCCCAAAAAGTCAACTTGCTGCCGGAATAAAGATGGATCAGAATAATATAAGCCAGTACCAAAATGAAATAACTGGCTACCGGCCGCCAGCCAACCCGCTTGATAAGTTTTACTACGTGCTGCATTTCAAACCCTCCTTGAAACGGTAACCTACTCCGCGCACCGTTTCAATAGGCTGCTCTCCTTCCATTAAACATAACTTTTGCCTGATGTGGCGGATGTGTACGTCCACGGTCCGGGAATCCCCCGTATATTCATAACCCCAAATCTGTTCCAAGAGCTGGTCCCGGGTAAAAACCCTGCCCGGGTAATGCGCTAAAAAACGGAGTAATTCGAATTCCTTCGGAGTCAGTTCTTGCTTTTTACCGTCTACATAGACGGAAAACCTGACCCCGTCAATAACCAGTCGCCCGAAATCCAACCTTGCTTCCCATTCCTGTTCGTCATGTCCTGCTTCAGTCGTGCGGGCGCGCCGGAGCCTGGCCTTAATTCTGGCCACCATTTCGCGCGGGCTGAAAGGTTTGGTAATATAGTCATCGGCACCCATTTCCAAACCCAGGATCTTGTCAACTTCCTCGGCCCTGGCGCTGAGCATGATTACAGGTATCTTTCTGGTTACCGGTTCCCGGTGTAATTCCTGGCAAACTTCCAAACCGTTTATTCCCGGCAGCATCACATCCAGCACGATTAAATCGGGTTGCTCTTTGCGGGCCAATTCCAACCCCCTGGCACCGTCCAGGGCCGTGAGCACCTGGAAACCTTCCCGTTCCAGATTGAAACGGATCAACTCCAGAATATTTTTCTCGTCATCCACAACCAGTATCTTAAACATTTTACCCCCTTCTTACTTCAGCATCAGGAGCGACGCCATCCTACCCGCGACACCGTTTTGGGCGCGGTAGGAAAAGAACAGGTCATTATGGCACGAAGTGCAAACGCCGGCGACATAAATATTTCTTTCGTCCAAACCCGCGCTCAAAAGAACCCGCCGGTTCGCCTCCCACAAGTCCAGCCGCATCTTACCCGGAGAAGACGGCCGGACCAAGCCGGCCTGCGAAGTAAAAACATTATTGAACACTTCCACTACTTCCGGACCGACTTCATAACAGCACGGCCCGATTGCAGGTCCGATCCCGGCCAGGCACCGTCCCGGGTCGGTATTAAAAACATTTTTCATTAATTGCACTGTTTTGGAGCCAATTTTTAAAGCCGTACCTTTCCAACCCGCATGTGCCAAAGCTACCGCTTTATTTACGGGATCGAGAAGGAATACCGGAACGCAGTCGGCATAATAACTCGCCAGCGGCACGCCCGGAGTTCCCGTGACCAACGCATCTGCAACGGGACCTGTTTCTTCCCCGGAGAGTGCCCCCCGGCCCCGTTCCTGCAGTCCGACTACTGCGATCCGGTCCCCGTGCACCTGCTTTCCCGCCACCAGGTGCGCCGGATTGATGCTCAAGGCGGTACAGGCCAGGGACCGGTTGGCGCGCACGTTTTCAACTTTATCTCCGACCCCGAAGGCGGTATTCAAACCGGCATACGGACCGCTGCTTTTACCGCCCCACCGGGTGGTAAAACCATGCGTCACGAGCCCGGTTTTATTAAAATGCGGAAAAGTGTAGAATCTTAAACCACCCCTGGTAGTGTACGGGTCCATTACGCATCCCTCAATCCTGCCCGCTTTTTTTACTTGCCGTCAATAAAACTTGTCAAATCCGCCAGGCGGGCAAGCAGCTCTTCTTTACGCGCCTGCCCCATACCTGCCGCTGAAAGACCTCTTAATTTGGTTGCCAGGGCCACGCAGGCGGATTCTAATGCATCTTTCTCCAGACCGGTGCTGGATACAAGCTCCACGGTCTGTTTCCACAACGGAATGGTGACGTTCAGACCCCACTCCGCCCTCAATAAACGGGCGAGCGTTTGCGCTGCCTCCGGCTCACCGTGCACGACAAAAATTTCGCGGGGCGGAGCGGTAAAACTATTGACCCACTTAATCAAGCCATCCTGATCGGCGTGGGATGAATAACTTTCAATACACCTGATATCAGCCTGTACGGCAATTTCTTCACCAAAAATACGCACTTTTTTAGCACCGTCCATAAGCTGACGCCCGAGGGTACCCTCCGCCTGAAAACCCACAAAAAGCACCGTGCTTTCCGGCCGCCAAAGATTATATTTCAGGTGGTGCCTGATCCGCCCGGCCTCACACATACCGCTGGCGGAAATAATTATCGCCCCGCTGGTATTATTCAACATCATGGACTCCTGCACGGACTGGGTAATTTTCAGGCCCGGAAAGTTAATCGGGTCTCTTCCTTTGTCTACCAGCTCACTTGCCTCCCGGTCAAAAGATTCCCGGTGCCGGCCAAAAACCTCCGTGGCAGCCGCGGCCAGGGGGCTGTCGATATATACACTCATCGGGGGCATTCTTTTCTGCTGCATAAGAAGATTTAAATGATACAGCAAACCCTGGGTTCTTTCCACCGCAAAAGCCGGTATAATCAAATTCCCCCCCTTATGGTAGGTTTCCCAGATCACATTGTGTAATATATTTATTTCGTTTTCCGCCCGGTCGTGCAGCCTCGAACCATAAGTAGACTCCATAATCACATAGTCAGCCTCGGCAATACCGGAGGGATCATTAACCAAAGGCCGGTCCAGGTTGCCAATATCCCCGGTAAAAACCAGTTTCACCCCGGCATCACCCTGACTGACCCAGAGTTCGATCATCGCCGAACCAAGAATGTGGCCGGCATCTACAAAACGCGCCTTAATCCCCGGAACCACCTCGATTATTTCATCATACCCTACCGGCTTAAAATTAGAACAGGACTTGTGGGCATCATCTGCGGTATAAATCGGTTCTATCAGGGGTTTACCGGCCCGGCGGTTTTTACGGTTCTTGCGCTCCACCTCGCTTTCCTGAATATATCCGCTGTCCGGCAGCATCACTTCACATAACTCAACGGTCGGAGCGGTAGCAAATATCGGGCCTTTAAAACCGTGCTTAACCAGCTTCGGAATTAAGCCGCTGTGGTCTATATGCGCATGGGTGAGCAGAACACAGTCCACGCTGCGGGGTGAAACGGGAAAACTCCGGTAATTACGTTCCCTGAGCGATTTCGGACCCTGAAACAAACCACAGTCAATCATAATCCTTTTATTGTCGGTATCCAGTAAGAAGCAGGAACCGGTAACCGTGCCGGTCGCCCCTAAAAATAACAGTTTCATCATTCTCCTCCTCCGCTTGGGTAAGGTACAGGTCCCTTGTCCCGCCACCTTTTCATATTATAGATGATGAATAATTCCTTCCGACACTCCGGAAACCCTTTTTTTACGGACAAAAATAACGCCCGGCGCTTGACATAACGGTCTCCCGAAGCTAATCTGAAGGTAATGAAAAATTAGGGACATTTATTGAAGAGAGGAGCAAGTAGATATGCCCATATATGAATTCCGGTGCGGCAATTGCCGGCAAAACTTTGATAAGTTATGCGCCCTGGGGGAAAGCGGAAAAAATTTAAAATGCCCCGCGTGCGGCGCGGGGCATCCCGAACGAGTAATGTCTTCCTTCAGTACTGCCGGAACCGGCGGGGGAAAAGGAGCAGGTTCCTGCGGCACCTGCAGTTCCGGTAACTGCAGCACCTGCGGCCATTAGAGCGCGGTTCCTTAGACCTTCTCCATATATTCCTTATAAAACCCGGCGTAATTCCACATTGTCAATCTTAACCGTATTGTTGTTGCTCCAGGACGGTTCAAAGGTGAACTTGACCTCGGCCACGCGCGCCCCTGCCGGAATGCGGCCCGTGGAAAGTTGATACCGTTGGTAGGATTGTTCGGGAATATCTTCTTGCGAAAAACTGGGTTCGGTCCGGCCTACAAATTGACCGGCCCGGTTGTAGTAAATTACCTCCACGAATAAAACATACCTGGCCACACCGCCCGGCTGAATATTTTCCCTGGACCACCAGGTGAGGTTGTAAATTCTTCCCGGTTCTATATCCACTCTTTGAGAAAGTTCCGCCCTGGCATTATGCACGGCGCCCATCTCAGCGGCAAAGCTACCTGCACGGGAAAGGCTGGTACGGTACAAATTGCTCCCCGTCCACCCAACCGGAGCGGCTGCCGGATCAGGCCAGTTTTCGAAACCGGGATTAATTAGAATATTGGCTTCCGGACTCGGGGTCGGGGTGGGTGTCGGCTCCGGAGTAGGTGCTGCTTCCGGCCTGATCCCGATCGTGATGGATATTCCGGCCCGCGCAAATCTTTCCGCCGTGTTAAATCCTGTAATAGTATAAGTTCCCGGTGCCACTTGCCGGCCACGGTTATCCCGCTGGTTCCAGGTCACCCGGAAAACCCGGCTTTCCCCCGGACTAAGCGTGACACGGCTGATTGCCTGGGTAAAAGAACGGCCCCGGGACCAGCGCCAGACTTCCTCCCGCCCGCGCCTGACCACAAAATCATACCGCTGGCCGGAACGGTAGGTTAGAGTAATGTTTCTTCTGGTAACATTTTTTTTGATCAATGTAATCAAAACTTCTTCTCCCCGGCGGTACCAATTATCCCCGGTGTAAATGGTATACGACAAACCGTCTATAAGTCTGGTTTCCCGGTTTTCTGCCGCAGTATCGGGTACCCCGGGGACTCCATCCTCCGGTATGGTCAACACTTGACCTATATAAATAAAGTCGGGATTGGCAATATTATTTACCTGAAGCAACCTTTCCACCGAAGTGCCGAAACGCCGGGCAATACCATACAACGTATCACCCGCCCGGACCGTATAAGTTATGGACATTTTTCTCCCTTCCTTTCAGACCTTTAAAAAAACCCTTTTTTTATTCTATGGCCCGGGTGATAATAAAGTCACAAAAAGAACGGAGCAGGAACAAAAAAAGGATTTGGTCAATACGCGCCGAATCTTTTATAAATTCTATCCTTATAACCGGCGGTATGCACCTTTCTTTTCTCCATCATCATCTCGAAACGGAGTATTTTTTGATTTAATTTCTTGCGCAGGGAATATTTTTCTCCTTCTTCGTGACAGCATTCCACCAATTTGTGCAAAGAAATGATTTCCTTTTTTATTTCCAACTCTTCAGGAAGTATGCCGGCGTTTTTCAAAATGATATACCCTGCCCTAAGTTCTTCGGGAATACGGGACATATCATTCAATTTCAGCGGCTGCCCCTTAAGGGAAAGATTGTCAAACTCGCCTCTCTCCTGCGCCTCGCGAATTCTGCCTTCGGCAATGACGGCTACAATGTCCATTTCAATGCTCCTTTTCACTTAGCTTTGGGCACCTAGCCCACCCCGATAAATTATATCTTTTATATTTTATATATCTTGTATATCATAATAAATTTTCAAAAACAAGCTTTAAAGGAGGGACCGGCCTCTCCCGGTCCTTCCCTGTCCCGCGCTAACCCAAAAATTTCAGGCCGTATTCGTGCTTGGGAGCGGTAAAATTATCGACTTCCACCAGAATCACATCCATACCAATTTTTTTTATTTTGTCCCAAGACACTATGATTTCTTCCTCCTTGCCGATCAACCCCAGGAATCTCCCACCGATATTACCGGGTAAAATAATGGCGTTTATCCTTCCTGCCTCAAGGTCAATATCGATATCTTTGATAAAACCCAACCGCCGCCCATCCACTATATTGACAATTTCACGCGCACGCAAATCAGAAATTTTAACCATACCGAAGATACCTCCCCGGTATATTTATATGTTACCGGTGCCGTACCTTTGCCTAAAAATTTCGGCGGCATGCAATGCCGCCGAAATTAATTATGGTTATACAATTTTACGGTGCCAATATCCTCAAGAATGACCGCCCACGTGCTTCTTCATATAGCTCAGGGCCGCTTTTTCCAGGCGTGAAACCTGTGCTTGGGAAATACCTATTTCCTCGGCTACTTCCATCTGGGTTTTCCCCTCGTAAAAACGCAGGGTTAAAATTAATTTTTCGCGGTCACCCAACTTTCTTAAGGCATCCCTGATCGCGATGCCTTCCAGCCAGCTCTGGTCATTATTTTTTTCATCACTGATTTGATCCATCACAAAAATAGGATCGCCGCCGTCGTGATATATGGGCTCGAAAAGTGAAATGGGTTCCTGAATGGCGTCAAGCGCAAAAACTATTTCCTCCCGGGGTATTTTTAACTCGCGGGCAATATCGTTAATCGAAGGCTCCCGGGAAAATTTATTTACCAGCTCATCCCTCACCTGCAAAGCTTTGTATGCCACGTCCCTCAGGGAACGGCTCACCCTTATGGGATTATTGTCCCTCAGATAACGCCGGATCTCCCCGATAATCATCGGAACCGCATAGGTGGAGAACTTTACATTTTGGGACAGGTCGAAATTGTCAATGGCTTTCATCAGGCCGATACAACCCACCTGAAAGAGGTCGTCAACGTATTCTCCCCGGTTGGTAAACCGTTGAATCACACTGAGCACCAGCCTTAAATTGCCGTTTACCAGCTTGGTCCGGGCGCTAGTATCGCCCGCATGCATGGCTTCAAATAAAGCCCGCATTTGGCTTCCCGTCAGTACCGGAAGTTTTGACGTATTGACACCACAGATCTCCACTTTATTCACCAGCATGGACGGACTGACACCTCTTTCCGGGATGCATTTATGTTCACTGACATTATTGCCCCGGCCGGATTGAATTATACATGTCATCACAGCCCTTAATCCGCCCGATAGGCGACGGTCCACTTATTCCATACGGTGAATTTCTTTTTTGAGCCGGTTGATTATTCTTTTTTCCAGCCTGGAAATATAAGACTGTGAAATGCCCAGCAGATCGGCCACTTCTTTTTGGGTTTTTTCCGCCCCGTTGTTCAGACCAAACCGCAATTCCATAATTCTGCGTTCCCGGCCGGAAAGTTTCTTCAACGCGATGTGGAGTAACTTCTTATCCACCTCATCTTCGATATATTTATAAATGATATCATTCTCTGTCCCCAGAACATCCGATAGTAAAAGCTCGTTACCGTCCCAATCTATATTTAAAGGTTCGTCAAACGACACCTCGCTCCGGATTTTATTATTCCTGCGCAAATACATCAAAATTTCGTTTTCTATACAGCGGGACGCGTAAGTGGCCAGCTTGATCCGCTTCCCCGGATCGAAAGTATTTACCGCTTTGATCAGACCGATGGTTCCGATGGAAACCAGGTCCTCAATACCAATTCCCGTATTCTCAAACTTACGGGCGATGTAGACCACCAGGCGCAGGTTCCGTTCAATCAAAACACTTCTGACCGCCCCGTCCCCCGCTTCAAGTTTATCAATGAGGAAGGATTCTTCATCATTAGTCAAAGGCGGCGGCAAAGCTTCGCTACTACCGATATAATAAACCCTGGGCCGGTAGCCCAACCGGAACAGGAAACGGAGCACTGCCAGGCGGACAGTCCACTTAACCTGCCAAAACTTAACTCGTATCAAAATAATCCCTCCCGTTGAACCGGATGCGGCTGGCTTCCCCGGCCATCTATCAGGCCGATTCCAGCAATTCGGGACCAAGCAACGCATGATAAACGCCGACCGGGTCAATTCTCTTATGGTAAATACCAATAATTACCTTGCCTGCCCGCTGCATTCGCCCTTCACGCTCAATTAACACTTCGTCCGGCCGGAAACCCAGCATCAGCCCGTTCGCACAACCCAGACTCTGAAAAGGAACGGCGCTAAAACGCGACACCGTGCGTGTTTCAGATAATAAACTTAAAATTTGCCAGACATCGGGTTCAGCGCGGTTATTTTCAAAAAAAGCCTGCACCTGAACCGGTAGAATCGACTTTATCACATGATACTCCACGACCACCACCGGGTTTTGGGTCAGCGGATCTTTTAAAGAATTTCCGGTATCCAGAAGTGCCTCAATATTTATCAGTTTCCCGTCGTATTTAATGCATAAAATCATCTTAAAGATATTTTCCCACCACTTTTTATCAAACAGTTTGGCAATACCCTTTCCCGCCCCCCATAAACCGGCCAGTCCCAAAATAACACCCGGCCAAAAATACCCGGCAATGGCGCTGCTAATGTTTTGATTGTTTAAAACCCGGTCCTGGGAAATAAAAAAGATACTTCCGAAAATCAACCCGCCCAGAGTAAAGGAGGTTAAGTAAAAACATCCCAGACAGATTAAAAATTTTCTCGGAGCCACCGGTATAAAAGCAACCGCGGCAATAATTACCGATGCGGTTACTTTAACAAATACCGAAAATAATACGTGCGAAACCGGCATAAACATGATCAGAGAGTATAAAGCCCCCAGGGCGGCTCCGGTCAAGATCCTTCCCTTACGGGCGGGAATGCGGCTTAGTTTGGCGGCAGCCCACAGGAGCACATAATTAATTACCAGGTTGCCGATAAATACCTGGTCGATGTAAACAGTGTATGCCGCCATAAAAAGATCTCCCGTATAAAAATCTGCGCTCTAAGCGGAGGGCCAGTATTACCATTATATTGTACTAATTAGTCGGTTATGACAGGCCAACTAAATAATAACAGCTCCGGCTTTATTATACATTGCCGGAGCCCTGGAATTTGTCGCGTCTTGACTGCTTCAGGTTATTTTTTTAATCTATATTACGTCATTAACCGGGAAAACTTGAAGAAAATCCAACCAAAAGCTGGTTACGATCCTTCCACAGTAATCAGCGGTTTCTCAGATGCGGTAACCTCACCGATAATATCACCGTAAACCCCCGCCGCCCGCAAAGCTGCAGCGACATGCCCCGCTTCTTCCCCGGGAACCGCCATCAGCAGGCCGCCCGAAGTCTGGGGATCGGCCAGAATTAATTTGTCCACTTCCTCAATATCTTTATCCCACCGCAGCATACCTTCCAGATACTGCAAATTACGGTAGGCTCCTGCCGGGACCATTCCCATTCCGGCCAGATGGCGGGTTGATGCCAGTACCGGTATTTGGTTGAGAAAAATCCGGCTGCCGGTCCCGCCGGCGGTAATCATCTCGCTTAAATGGCCTAAAAGACCGAAACCGGTTATATCAGTACAGGCATGTACCCTGTGCTCGGACATTACCTGGGCCGCCCGGTCGTTTAAACCGGCCATGAGGCCAACAGCGGCCCGGTAAGCTGCTTCGTCCGCCATCGCCCCCTTGATGGCAGTGGTTATGATCCCCACCCCGAGCGGTTTGGTTAGAATCAAGGTATCTCCCGGGAAAGCGCCGGCGTTGGTAACAACCCTATCCGGATGGACCAGCCCGGTCACCGCCAGACCGTATTTCGGTTCATTATCTTCAATGGTATGACCGCCGGCCAAAAGCGCACCCGCTTCTTTAACCTTGTCGGCACCGCCCCTTAATATTTCCGTCAATACTTCCAGGGGTAGAACCTTGCATGGAAAGCCGATAATGTTGAGGGCCAAAAGCGGCTTGGCACCCATGGCGTAAATATCACTCAAAGCATTGGCTGCCGTAATCGAACCAAAAGTATAAGGATCGTCAACAACCGGGGTAAAGTAATCCACAGTTTGGACTATGGCGGTTTGATCATTTAAACGGTAGACCGCCGCATCATCATAAGTAGAAGACCCCACCAGCAGGTCGGGATCGTCTACTGCCGGGTTTAGCTGGCACAGTACCTGTGCCAGGTCCTTAGGACTGATTTTTGCCGCTCACCCCGCACTGGAGGCCAGCTGGGTAAGACGGCACTTTTCTGTTTGCCCCATCGTTTCCGGCTCCCTTCTGCATATTTCTCTATTACTTTAATAAAAAGCATGTTTTTATAATAAACAAAACCTTCTTTTTTTTATACAGTAACCGTGTTTAAAACATCTTAGTAATTTATAACAACGAAAAATAGTAATAAACCGGTATGAAAATTGCCAATAAAAAGACTCCTAACAACAGAGTTCTTTTTATTTACAATTTAGCTGCCCTGTACCGGATGTTTGCCTTGATTTTTTATCTGCGGCGCAGGAATGCCGGAATATCCAGATCATCATGCTGTGAGAAGGGTTTTACTTCCAGTTCGGTCTTTTGACGTTCTTTCTTGTGACTCCTATGGTCAAATCCGGTGGCAATAACCGTAACCCTGACCTCTTCTTCCATTTGTTCGTCAATAACCGCGCCAAAAATGATATTGGCTTCCTGGTCAACGGACTGAGAAATAATATCGGCCGCTTCGTTCACTTCAAATAAACCCAGCGAGGTGCCGCCGGTAATATTTAATAAAACCCCTCTTGCACCCTCGACCGTAGTCTCCAAAAGCGGGCTGGATATCGCCGCCCGGGACGCTTCAACAGAACGGTTATCGCCGCTTGCAGTACCTATGCCCATCAAAGCCGAACCGGTATCTTTCATAATTGTTTTCACATCCGCAAAATCCAGGTTAATCAGACCGGGTACGGCAATCAAGTCGGAAATACCTTGCACCCCCTGGCGCAATACATCGTCAGCAATACGGAAGGCTTCCACAATCGAAGTGTGTTTTTCAATCACCTGCAATAAACGGTCGTTGGGAATGGTAATCAGAGTATCCACTTTGGTCATAAGTTCTCCGGTACCGGACTCAGCCTGAACGGACCGCTTCTTGCCCTCAAAAGTAAAAGGCTTGGTGACGACTCCTACCGTTAGGGCACCCAGTTCCTTGGCCACTTCCGCTACAATAGGCGCGGCGCCGGTTCCGGTACCGCCCCCCATGCCTGCGGTAACAAACACCATGTCGGCACCTTTCAATACCTGAAACAACTCGTCGCGGCTTTCCTCAGCCGCCTTTTGACCAATTTCCGGATTACCTCCCGAACCCAGCCCCTTGGTCAGCTTGGAACCAATTTGAATTTTGTGATTGGCCTGTGCCATATAAAGCGCCTGAGCATCGGTGTTTACCGCGATAAACTCCACACCTTTCAATCCTGTGCTGATCATCCGGTTTACCGCATTGTTTCCACCGCCCCCGACCCCGATGACCTTTATATTGGCAAACTGGTCCAAATCGAGTTCTAAATCAAGCATATCTAGTCCTCCTCTGTAAATTATGCCACTAAAACACTGGGACCAGGCTCCGAAATCAAAACGCTTATCTGCCTTTAAAACCAGCTGAAGAACTTATTCCTGAACCGGTCCCTGAGTTCGTTTACATATTGATTTTCACGGTATAAAACATACCCCTGTTTTACCAAACCCAGGGCATTAGCATACACCGTCCCCTGGTTAAATCCGGCATTATCACGCAAACCGGTCCTGACCGGTAGCTGCAACCTGTTTTCAGCGATTTCGCTCAATCCGTTCAAACGGGATACCCCGCCGGAAAACACCGCACCGCCGGAAAGCAGGCCGTAGTAATTAAAATCATTGATGGCCGCCGCCACCAATTCAATAATTTCGGTTAAACGAGCTTCAATAATTGCTCGGACCGGAGCGCAGGGTAACAGCCCGCTCTTTATAGGAATTGATACCCCCAAGGAATGGTCAGCCTCGTTCACCCCGTAATTTTTTAAAATATTTTCAGCCTCATTAATTGAAATACGCAAACCGACCGCCAAATCAGCAGCCAGATGCTCACCTCCCACGGGAATAACACAAGTTTCCCTGAGCTCGCCCCGGTCGAAAATACTCACGGAGGTCGTTCCGGCCCCAATATCAACCAAAAGAGTTCCCAACTCTCTTTCTGTCCGGCTTAACAACACCAGAGAACCGGCCCCCGGACCGTATAATATATTCTGAACCTTCAAACCAGCCAGGCGCGTACTTTCCACAATCTTTAAAATATCGTCAGGCGGGGCGGTTATTGCCCTGGCACCATACTTAACCCCCTTATTAATACCTTCCCGCATTAAATGCGGTGGGATTAATTGCAAAATCTCTTCGTTTACAACTGACCGGCAGTCCTGCACTTTGGTGCCCGGCCCGTTATAACCCACAAATGCAAGCGCTGCTGTTTCAAACCCGGCCGTTTCCCGGGCTTTTCCCAACGCCCGCACGATACACCGGGCAACAATATCAGGGTCGGTAATCACTCCTTTATCGACCCCCACGCTGGAACTATCCCCGGCAGCAATTAATTCCAGGGAACTTCTGCCGGCCGCCGCAATTACAACCGCAATCTTCGAAGTGCCTATATCAAGGCCGGCCAGAACAGGATTCCCTTTGGCCAACCCGAGCACCTCCCGGACAACTTTTCCTGTTTGATTAGGATTCCACATTAAAATTAATTTCCCTTTATATGAAATTATTTTTTTAAAAGATAGCGTCGCACAATAGAAATATTTTGAAAAAGCCGGATCCCGAAGGCTACAACGGCCGCCAGGTAAAGATCTATATCCAGTCTTTCCCCGATGAACGTCAGGCCGACAGCCAAAAGTGCATTACTGAAAAAACCGGAAAGAAAAATCGTGTTATCAAAGTTTTCCTCTATCGCCGCACGGATCCCCCCAAACACCGAATCCAAAGCTGCCAGTGCAGCAACCGACATATATATAGCATAGGCATAAGGCAGAACCACGGGCAGGTTAAAACCAATCAAAACACCTGCCGCCAATCCGATTAACGCCAACCACAGCCCTAACAACATTTCATAACCACCTTAATCAGTATAATCAATAACCAATTCGTCCCCCAGGTACCTTATAACCCGGGCATTGGAGACAGCAATCAATACCCGGCTACTTTTGTGAAACCTTAGCATAATCAAAGCGCAAGGTACCGTTATAAGCCGGTACCAAAACCTCATCCCCGGAATGTATGGACACCGTTATGCCAAGGTCATTTAAATATTCCCCCAAACCATCTTTTATCTCCAGACTGCTTTTTAAAGCAGCCGAATTACCAACTGCAGTAATGATATAAGGAGGTGAAAGCCTGGTCAAATTCACGTTAATATGATGCCCGGCCATGCGTATCTCACTCGTCGCCATGATACGCTGGCCGTTTATGGCCAGTGCTTCAGCACCGGCACCCCTCAATTCATTAATTACTTTCAAGATATCGTCATCCTTTATGGTATATTTTATGTAACTACCGCCTAAACCAGCAGGTTCAAAAGAACTCTCCAGGATTATTTCCACTCCCGGGCCGCTGACCGGAACAAGACCGGCATGAACCTCGACTTCCGCGAGCTCATCCCTAAAGGCCGCAACAGCCTCTTTGCTACCTTTCCCGGCTTCTTCAACCTTCGCCACCAGGTCGGCGGCCTTTTCCTGAAGGTGCTCCAAGTCCTCCTCCAGCCGTTTCTTCTCCATGGTTAATTCCTGCACCCGGTCATAAGACACTGACTGGTCCACACCACCAATGGCACGAAACTGAAACGCCGTGATCAGGCCCATAATCATAGCTACCAAAGCAATAGAGACACAGGTAAACTTACTCAAGGTTTCCCCTCCCCTCGGAGGTAACTGCATGCCCGTATTCAAATCTGATTCCGCCGGTAAAAGCCGGCACAATTACTTCAGGCTTTTTTTCAACCGCCACCTGGATCCCCCAAAATTGCAGGGTCTCCGTCACCCCGCCCTTCATTTTTAGAGAACTATCCAGCGTATCCGGATTTCCAATGGCAGAGATCACATAAGGTGGCGTCAGTCTTTTATTTTTATTGATAAGTATGGCGGGCCCAATACAGCGCACCTCCGTGGTGGCCAGTAACCGTTGGCCGTTTATGGAAATTGTCTCGGCTCCGGCTGCCTTAAGCTCGTTAAGAACCCTCAATATATCCTCATCGTGCAAAACATAAAGGTTGGGGTTATCGCCGGGAGCCAGATTTATATTACTGTCCTTCAAGGTGACCTCCACTCCCGAACCTTTTACATCGGTCAATCCAGCCGCAATCATGGCCCGGTCCAGTTCTTGTTTTAATCTTGCCGCCCGCGGATCAACGGTAATTTCTTCAAGTTTGGCGCGTAAATTTTCAATCCGGGATTGAACGGCGTCACGTTCCCCTTTTAACTCTTCGACCTCTGCGGAAAGCTTTTGAGTCTTTTGTAACGGTTCGGCCATTTGCACTTCCCCGGTAATTTTAAACTGAAACGCCAGCAGTAACCCCATGATCAGGCCGACTACGGCAAGCGCCCACTGGAAGCCTTTCAACTATATCGCCCCCGTATTGTTTTCATAATAAACCACTGGTTGACCGGCACACGACAAATCAATATATTTTACCCTGGTGTCCTTTTTACTCAATTCCAACATTATTCCAGACAGCATTTCGCCCTTGGTTTTTATCTGCACCGCTTGCCCCAAACGGCACTGGACACCTTCCATAGTATAAACGGTAACCTGGCCGTTTCCCCCTACATAAACCTCGGAAAGGCCGGCGACAACCTCTTCAGGCAAACCGCTGATTACCTCGAGAGCGTTTTCCAGCCCTTCCGCCCGGACCACCTGACCCGGATCGGGCAGGTCGTAACTCAACCCCGTTATTACCGGTAAACCGGACACACCGGCACTTGTTTCCTTCAAATAAACCCCTTCTTCGTCTATTTCAATAAAACGGTCCCCGGCAGTCAAAAGCCCCGAGGGAGCGCGTTCTGCAACCTTGATTACTACCGTTGCAGGAAGCGACCTAACCACCTGAACCTCCTTAATCATCGGCATCAACTTGAGGTTAACGGCCGCCGGCTCTAAGTTCAATTTAAAAATATTTACCCCCGCTTTAATCCCGGAAACAGATTTTATTTTCTCCTGGGTTAAATACTGGTTACCCTGGACCAAGATTTTTTTAACGTTAAAAATAGACGATTGCAAAAGAGTATATCCGGCTATAAAAATAAAAAAAATAAAAAAAATGCTTTGAATAAGATTCCCCTTATTCATCTTATTATTGCCAGATAAGCCTGCCAAAAAAATCACTCCGCATTCCCGGAATATGGTATCCCTTTTTATTATACCAATGGTTTTTTACTTGTCCAAGACAAAAATAAAAAACCATTAGCCCGGTTGTGTTTTTTACGGAGGGACCCAGCTCATTATACTTCCACCTGCTTACTGAGAATGATAACGCCCTATAGCGGTTTTACAACCCGCAGCAATGGGGGAACTGGGTTTATAAATAGTAAAACAGGGGAATCGTTCCCCTGTTTTACTATTTATTATCTTTTTTTTCGAAAGTAGAACCCGGGAAACCGGCTCCGGGATAACCAGGGTATCCTGGACCCGGGAAATCCGGACCTTGACCGGGAGCCGGACACGGCCCTTGACCGGGAGCCGGACACGGCCCTTGTCCGGGATATCCCGGACCGGGAGTTGGACACGGACCTTGACCGGGATACTGGCCCGGATACTGACCAGGATACTCAGGCCAGGGATAGCCCGCACCCGGACCGGCAGGACCCGGATAAGCCGTTGAACCGTCACAGTAAACTATCAGGACGTCATTCCAGAATTGCGCTTCCTGCATTTCATTCAGTGCAATATCCAAGATCATTTTTTTAGTAACCGGATTGGGAACCTGCATAGATAAGTGGCAAAGCATTACACACTGACGGGTTTCCATATCTCTTGCCATTTTCACGCGATTGTGCCAACTGCCTTGCATAGAGGTTTTCTCTACAGTTTCGGAGTGTTCCCGGAATGTACCGGACAGCAAACAATTGCGTAACGCTTTCAGTCTTCTAATTTCCTCTTCCTCTTGCCTGGCCATACACTCAATGGTTCTTCTCAAACATTCATTCGGTGCGCCGGCTGCCAATTCATTGTATAATGGCACTTCCGCTTCTTCCGACCTTATAATCCGGTCAAGAAGAGCACGGGGATCATAATTTCCGTCCATCCAGCAATCCATCATGCCTTTGGTGGTGGCGTCATCCATTATTTTACCTCCCTCCTAAAAATAAACAAGGTCATTAGTAGCATATGAAATGAGGAAGGTAATGGTTACAAATGCCATTGTAACCAGCCCCCTGACGCACGTCCCAAAAGGAGTTAAAAAAAGAGCCACTAGTCGTGAACTCTGATAATCCTGGCCCCCAGGGCGTTATATTTGGCTTCTAGTTGCTCGTACCCGCGGTCAATATGCTCAACGTTTTCCAAAACGGTTCCATCCTCGGCCGCCAGGGCCGCTATCACAAGTGCCGCCCCGGCCCTCAAATCGCTGGCTTCAACGCAAGCACCGGTAATTTTGGGCACTCCCGTGATAATGGCCGACTGTCCCTCCACTTTTATATCGGCACCCATACGCCTGAGCTCTCCGACGTGCTTGAAACGATTTTCAAAAATGGTTTCCGTAATTACACTGGTACCTTCCGCCAGGCTTAAAAGGGCCATCATTTGGGGCTGCATATCACTGGGAAAACCAGGGTACGGCATGGTTTTTATATCCACCGCCCGAACCCGCCCTGCACCTGCCAGTTTGAGCCAATCATCGCCGGCAGTGATATCAATATTCGCTTCCCGCAGCTTTGCCAGCAACGGCTCAAGGTGTTCGGGAATAACATTTTTTACGGTCACTTCGCCACCCGTGACGGCCGCTGCCACCAAATGCGTCCCTGCTTCAATCCGGTCCGGGATCACGGCGTGCACGGCAGGCTTCAGGTCTCCCGGCTTGACTCCTTCTATTTTTATGTTATCAGTGCCGGCCCCTTTTACACCGGCGCCCATCTTATTGAGAAAGTTTTGCAAATCCACAATTTCCGGTTCTTTGGCCGCATTCCTAATCGAGGTTACACCTTCCGCCAGAACTGCCGCCATCATGATATTTTCTGTCGCGCCCACGCTGGGCAGGTCCAGGTGAATATCCGCACCGACCAGTTTTTTAGCTTCGGCAATAATATAGCCAAATCTTTCGTAGATGTCGGCACCCATGGCCCGCAGTCCCTTTAAATGCAGGTTCATCGGCCGGCTCCCGATCTGGCAGCCGCCGGGGTATGATATTTTAATCCTGCCGAACCTGCCCAGCAGTGCGCCCAGTACTAAATTAGACGCCCGCATCCGCCGCGTCAAATATTCTGAAATTTCTGATGAATTAATCTGGGACGCATCCACCTCCATATTCTGATTATCCCAAATTATTTTGGCCCCCAAGCTTGTCAAGACGTCTTTCATTACTGAAACATCCCTCAACCCGGGCGCACCGCGAATAATACTTTTTCCGTTATTTAGGATGGTTGCAGCCAAAATAGGTAACGTAGCGTTTTTTGAACCGCTAACCCGGACCATTCCCTTAAGGCGGTTGCCGCCACAAATCATAAACCTTTGCATGCTGCCACCTCCGCCTAATCATTACCGATAATCTTAATTTCCGGCTCTAATTTCACCCCAAAGCTGGTGTGTACCGTTTCTCCGGCCTTTTCAATAAGGGCCAGCACCTCCCGGGAAGTGGCCGCACCCAGGTTAACGATAAAGTTAGCGTGCAAGGTGGAAATTTGTGCATCCCCGATGCGCAATCCCTTTAAACCGGCGGCTTCTATCAGCCGCCCGGCAGAATCGCCCGGCGGGTTTTTAAAAACACTTCCTGCGTTCGGTCGTACCAAAGGCTGGGTCAACCTGCGTTTGCCGATATAGTACGCCATCTCTTTTGCAATTTCACTTTTGTCTCGCGGAAAACAATTAAAAGAAACCTCGACCAAAATTAGCGGTTCTTCTTGCAAAATACTTGCGCGATACCCAAAACTCAACTCCTGATTCACTTTCCGGTGGTATTCCCCTTTGAAATCTAACATTAGCGCATCCCGCACCAGCCTGCTTATGGAAAAACCGTTGGCGCCCGCGTTCATTGCTACTGCTCCGCCAACCGTACCGGGAATACCGGCTGTAAACTCAAAACCCCCCAGGCCTGCTTCTTTGGCTGCCGCCGCCACCCGGACCAGCTTCGCCCCCGCTTCAGCTATAATTTCATTGCCGGCGGTTAAAACCAGGTTCAGGCCGCTGCTTATTTTTACTACGATTCCCCTGATACCGCACTCGGAAACCAGTAGATTGGAACCGGCCCCGACCACAGTCAGGGGAATGCCGTGACGATAGGCGTATGAAACAACCAACTGCAAGTCCTCACGGTCTTCCGGTTCTACAAAAACGTCCGCGGGACCCCCGATCTGCCAGCTGGTATGGTTTTTCATTAATTCCCCGGATACCACCCGCCCGCGTAAAAGCTGCTTCAAATCAAAGTGCAAGGCTGGTTCAACCATTTTTGTCTCTCCTTCAACCTTTCTACCAACTCCACACCTGTATTACATATATCACCTGCTCCCAGGGTAAGAATCATATCACCCGGCTTTGCATGGCGTAAAAGATAAGCAATTATTTCCTGCCTGCCGGGAAGATAAATTACATCCCGGCCTTCATGTCTTTCGATCGCTGCAATAATGGTCCCGGCCGAAACTCCTTCGATGGGTTCTTCACCCGCACTGTAAATGTCACTGACAATAACCACATCGGCATCCGAAAATGCCTCTCCAAAGCGCTCCCCCAGGATGGAAGTCCTGGTATAACGGTGGGGTTGAAAAACACTTACCACCCGTCCGTTTCTTAACTGTTTGGCGGCTTTCAGAGTAGCCTTGATCTCCGAGGGATGGTGGGCATAATCATCGATGATCCTGATGCCGTTAACTTCCCCGGTAACCTGAAACCTGCGCCCCGCCCCGGTGAAATTTCTCAACACCGAAGATATGCGGTTAAAGGGAATACCGATAAACCTCCCTAACGCCACTACCGCCAAGGCGTTGGAAAGATTGTGCCGTCCCGGTACAGAAAGTCTGAGACGCCCCCAAAAATCCCCCCGGTAATAAACGTCACCGGCCGTTACATTATGTTTAAGCCTGATATTCTTCATGGTGTAATCAGCTTCGGAACGGTCTAAAGCGTAAGTAAGACAGGGTTTATGATAATCCACCAGCAGCTTCCTGATTTCCGGATCATCAAGATTTACTATCGCCGTTCCGTCACTGGGAACTTTGGCCATGAAATGACGAAAGGCGTCTGTAATATTTGCCACATTTTTGTAATAATCCAGATGATCATCTTCAATGTTGGTGATCACCTCTATAAAAGGGTCCAACTTCAAAAAAGAACCGTCGCTTTCATCAGCCTCCGCCACCAGGTACTCTCCGCTGCCGTATTTGGCGTTCCCGCCGATATCCGTCAAGTCACCTCCGATAATTATAGTCGGCTCAAACCTATTTTTTTCGAGCACCAGGGCGGTCATTGATGTAGTGGTAGTTTTTCCGTGGGCACCGGCAATAGTTATTCCTTTACGCTTGCGCATCAACCAGGCCAGCATTTCGCTTCTGTGTTTCACCGGCAGTCCCCGGTTTCTGGCTGCCACAAGCTCCACATTACCGGAGGGAATTGCAGTCGAAACTACTACCAAATCAGCATTGCCCAGGTTTTCTTCTTTATGCCCGGCATAACAGGTTGCTCCCAGAGCCTCCAGTCTTTCGGTCGTCGCTGAATTTTTAAGGTCCGACCCGGACACCTGGTAACCCATTCCCAGCATGATCACGGCAATACCGCTCATGCCCGAGCCTCCGATACCAATAAAATGCACGTGTTTTGTTTTATGCACCCAACTGTCATCTCCTTCCGACGTACCGGGGCCATTTAATTGTTTAGACCATGGTCAAAAAACAATATAGAGATTATCTGTTCATAATGCGGCCACACCTCTGAGCAATAAAATGTTATTGCTTTACACCCAATATCATAAAATATAGTATGCATATCTTCAAAAAGGTGTGACATTCTGGCATATTAAACTTGTCCAACCACTAAAATTTACTAATACTTCTTCCCGACCAATTCTGCTACGGTATCTATTATATCTTTCAGGGCATTTCTTTTGCCCATTTTTCTACTGGCAGCAGCCATTTCAGACAACCTGTCCCGGTGGGACAACAACAATTCCAATTCACGGCAGAGCAGTTTACCGTTTAACTTTTGGTCCGGCACCACCATTGCCGCCCCTTCTTTTTCCAAAGCACGGGCATTAAACTCCTGGTGATTTTCGGCGGCATAAGGGTAAGGAACCAAAATCGCGGGAATACCCACGGCAGTCAATTCAGCCAGGGTGGCCGCACCAGCCCTGCTCAATACCAGATCGGCAACCGCCAGGGCATCCTGCATCTGATAAAGATAAGATTTAACTGTAATATTGCCATAATTACCCATGTCTATGCTTCGGGCAGCGCAGCGGTCGACAAATTCATGATACCCCGCTTTGCCGGTAACGTGAAAAATATCAATGCGCGGGTCGCCGGCAAACTTTTCAATTACTTCCACCATGGCCAGGTTAATTGTGCGTGCGCCCCTGCTCCCGCCAAAAGACAAAAAAGATAACCGCCCGCCTTCAATAACCGGTTTTCCCGGGCAACGGCTTCTCTCCACCTGGAGAATCTCCGGCCGCACGGGAAGGCCGGTCAGCCGGACTTTTTCCCTCTGGGCAAAATAACCTGCTGAAACATCAAAAGTTATGGTTATCCGGTCGACAAACCGGGCCAGAATACGGTTGGTAATGCCCGGTAAGGCGTTTTGCTCGTGAATCAGAGTCGGTATCTTGCTTAAGGCTGCCGCCAGCAGTACCGGCCCGCACACATAACCACCGGTTCCGATCACCGCGGCGGGGCGCAACTCCCGAATAATGCGGTAAGCCTGAAAGAATCCGCGCCCTGCCTGCCACAATACCGCCAGGTTGCTAAGCGACAACTTCCTTTTTAATCCCGCAGCGGCGATCCCCCTGAAGGGCAATCCCTCCCTGGGAACAATATCGGCCTCCATTCCCCCGGCAGTCCCGATATAAATTATTTCCGGGCGGGGATACCTGTCTTTGAGTCCCCGGGCAATAGCCAGGGCAGGATAAATGTGTCCCCCGGTCCCTCCGCCTGCCACCACAAAACGCAATTATTTTATCCCCCCTGCATGTTTTTTGCGTTTCACCGGTTCTCCGAAAAACGTGAAATATTAAGCAGTATTCCCACCCCGAGCATGGTGAAGAGCATGGAGGAACCACCAAAACTGATAAAGGGCAGGGGTATACCGGTTACCGGAAGCGAACCCGATACCACACCAATGTTTATAATGGCCTGGAGTCCAATCCAGGAAGTAACCCCGGCGGCTAAAAAGCTGGCAAAGGGATCCTGCACCGTCACGGCTACTTTCATACCCCGCCAGATAAAAAGAAGAAACAGCAATATGACCAGCGAAACTCCGATAAACCCCAGTTCTTCACCGATAATGGCAAAAATAAAATCGGTATGATTTTCAGGAAGATAAAGAAATTTTTGTCTGCTCTGGCCCAGCCCCAGCCCGAAAAGGCCCCCGGAACCGATGGCATAAAGTCCCTGGATGATATGAAAACCGCTGCCCTGCGGATCGGCCCAGGGGTCAAGAAAAGCAAAAAAACGCTTCATCCGGTAAGGTTCTAATAGGACCGCAAGCACTACCGAGCCCAGGCCTGCCGCCGCTATGCCACCAAGGTGATACAACCTGGCACCGGCAGCAAAGAGCATTAAAAAAACGATCCCGGCCAGAGAAGCGGCAGTACCAAGGTCCGGCTGAAATAAAACCAATAAGGCCGCCAGCAGCACCACTGCAAGATGGGGTAAAACCCCTCCGGCAAACTGTTTGATCTTATCTTTTTGCCTGGCCAAACCGTAGGCCGTAAAAATTATCAGGCATAGTTTTACCAGTTCAGCGGGCGCAAAAGATATAGGCCCCAGTTCGATCCAGCGGCGGGCTCCGTTGACTTCCTTACCGATACCGGGAATTAAAACCAGAATCAACATCAGAAAGACAATGAAAAGAATCGGCCGGATGTATTGTTTAAGCCGCCAATAATCATAGTTTACCATAAAAAACATAACTGCTAAACCTATTAGCGCCCATAATACCTGCCGTTTAAAAAAGTAAAAACTGTCGTTATAGTTGATCAAGGTGCTGTATTCACTGGCACTGAAAACCATGACTACTCCAAGGCTCAACAGGCTTAAAACAGTCAAAAAAAGGACAAAATCCGGAGACTTTTTCTTCAACCGCACCGCCATACCGGTCAACCCCTTTGGCAAAACTTAATCCCATCCACCCTGCGTACGACTTATAGACCTTGGTGTTGGGTGTTGAAGGTAACGAGCGATGTTGCGAAGCGTCGTAAGTGAACCAGGCGAAGTGAGGAAGCGATATTGGATGAGCGGCCAAGGATGGCCGCGAAAGTCTGAACCGCAACAGGATGTGAGTTGAAGGCGGTCCAATATCGCCCGAAACGAGCCTTTAGTTCACTCGACGCGAAGCACTCTGAGCGAGTACCCTCAACACCAAGGTTTTTGCATCATAAGGTTATGTCTTTAACTATGTGTTTTGCTTTATTTTCAGCACCAATTCCTTAAATAAATTCCCGCGTTCCTCGTAGTTGGAAAACATGTCCCAACTGGCACAGGCCGGGGAAAGAAGCACTATTTCACCGGGGCGGGCGTTCCGGTGCGCCAGGTCTACCGCTTCGTCGAAACCGGCGGCAAAAAATAGATTTTCAAACCCCCCGGACTTGACCGCATCTGCAATCATATCCGCACATTCTCCCAGAACGATCAGCACCCTGGCCCGCTCTCTGACTCTCGCCGCAAAATCACTGAAGTCGCTGCCCTTGTTTTTGCCGCCGGCAATCAAAAGCACCGGTTCTGTGAATGCTTCCAGGGCTTTAATGGCGGCGTCCGGATTGGTACCCTTGGAATCGTTAATATATTTCACACCGTTAATCTCGGCGGTGAATTCCAACCGGTGCGGCACTCCTTTGAATTGCTTCAGGGTCCGGGCCAGGGCGGCACTGCCGACTCCCGCCGCCTTTGCCGCAGCCACCGCCGCCAATGCGTTTTCCAGGTTGTGGGCGCCGGGAATGCCCAGCTCATTACAACCACAAACTACTTCCTCGCCTTCGTTAAGATTAACCGTAATCAAGTTGTCCCGAACGTATACGCCGCCGGTTTCGAGTGTTTTTCGCCGCGAAAAATAAATCGTCCGGGCGCGCGACTGGTTTCCCAGGGCGACAGTCAGGGGATCATCATAATTAAAGACGGTAAAATCGTCTTGACCCTGGTTGATAAATATCCCGGCTTTGGATTCGGCATAATTTTCCATGGTGCCGTGACGGTCCAAATGATCGGGAGTCAGGTTAAGTATTACCGCCACTTTCGGCTTGAAAGCAACTGTGGTTTCCAGCTGAAAACTCGAGACCTCCGCCACAATAATATCTTCAGGACCGTATTTTTCCACTTCGGTCACCAGGGGCAGACCGATATTACCTCCCACCAGGGTTTTAAAGCCACTTTCTTTGAAAATTTCTCCCAACAGTGCAGTGGTAGTGGTCTTACCGTTCGTCCCGGTAACGGCCACCACCGGCGCCCTGGCAAAATAATAGGCCAACTCCAACTCCCCGATTACCGGAATGCCGCTTTCGGCAGCTTCCCGGGCCGGTTCCGTGGTTAAAGGAACCCCGGGACTCATGACCACCATTTCAAAACCCGCCCGGTTTACTGCCGGGTACCCGCCAAGGAAGAGGTCCACTCCTTCACTGGCCAGGCGTTCCAATTCCTTTCCCGGGTACGCCGGTTCAGCGGCATCGGTCAAGGTAACATGCGCCTTTTTGCCCACCAGAAAACGGGACACCGCCAGGCCGCTTTTACCGGCTCCGACAACCAGAATTTTTCGGTCTTTAAACTGCATTTTAGCTCGCCTCAACATTGTCAACATTGGTGATTTACTGATGCTGCAAATTCAATTGATTTTACTTAAAACTCATATTGATTTTGAAAATATTTAACCCAGTCTGTACATCCCGGCCAGACCGGTGAGTATCAAAACCAGGGTTGCCGCCCAAAAAGCAAGGACCACCTTGTTTTCATTCCACCCGCAAAGCTCAAAATGATGGTGCAGGGGACTCATGCGCAAAACCCGGCGCCCCGTGGTCTGAAAGGAAACTACCTGGATCACCACCGACAAGACCTCCAGGACCAAAACGCCGCCGGCAATGAATAAAAAAAGTTCACTTCCGGCAATAACGGCGGCCGCACCCAGCCCCCCTCCCAGGGCCAGAGAGCCGGTATCACCCATAAAAACCCTGGCCGGGTAACGGTTGTAAAACAAGAAACCCAGACAACCGCCGGCTAGTGCCGCCATGCTTGTCGCCACTCCCGCCTTTCCCGCCGCCAGCACAACCAGCGATAAGGCGATCAGCAAACTCACCCCGGCAGCCAGACCATCCAGCCCGTCGGCAAGATTTACCGCGTTGGCCGTACCGGCAATTACCACCACCGCCAGAGCCAAAAATAGCCCCCAGCCCAGTTCCAGGCTGATACCCCCGGGAATAAAGAAACCAGAGAAAGGCACGACCAAACCGGTACCGCGGTCCGTTTTGAATAACAGCCACAAAGCCAGGCCTGCAGCCAACAGCACTTGTCCCAATAATTTTTCTCGAGCCCGTAAACCAAGTGATCTGCCGAGCACGACCTTTTTATAGTCGTCTATAAAACCAATCAAGCCGTAACCGAGAATTATTAAAAGAACCCCCATACCTTCGGCGCTGCCGTATGTCTGCCAAAAACCTCCCGCTGCCGTTCCGGCTAAAATAATTATGCCGCCCATGGTTGGCGTGCCGGCTTTTTGCAAGTGCCTGGCCGGTCCGTCGGAACGGATGTTTTGACCGCATTTCAACTTCCTGAGCACAGGAATGACCAAAGGTCCCAACAATGCGGCCACAGCTGTCGCTACGGCAAAAGCCGTCCAGATTGTCTTTTCCATATAACCTCCGGTCGGGATTACTCTTTTCTTCCCAAAATAACCTGACCGGTTATATCCGGGAAGTCAAGTCATAACTTTAATCCCTTACTTTTTGGTGCTGCAGGTACCGGACGATTTGTTCCATTTGCATCCCCCGGGAACCCTTGACCAGTACCACATCGCCCTCCTGCAGCAGCTGGTCCAGGATTTCGAGCGCGCCGGCATTATCCTGACACCGGAATATTCTTTGACCCGGCATCCCGGCGCCTAAAGCTCCTGCTGCTATTTCCGCGGCCAGGTCCCCCACGGTCAAAAGGCAGTCGGTTCCCAAACCGGCGGCCAGCGCTCCCACCTCCCGGTGGCCCGGCTTGGCCCGCGCCCCCAGTTCGAACATATTGCCGAGCACCGCCACCTTACGGCGGCTGCCGGCCGTCTCGGTTAAAACCTGCAGCGCCGCCGCGGTGGAAGCGGGATTGGCGTTGTAAGCATCGTTAATAATCTTGATCCCCGCGCCTGCGGTAATTTCCAAGCGCATTCCGGTTAACGAAACCGCAGCCAGCCCCCCCGCGATATCGTCAACGTCAAGCCCCATTTCAAGCCCCACACCGATCGCCGCAAGAGCGTTTAGCACATTGTGCCGGCCCGGCACCGGTAAATAAAACGCGCGGCTGGTACCGTCAATCACTACGCTGAAACGACTGCCCCCGCCTTCCGGTGTAATATATTCCGCCCTCAAATCAGCCGTCCGGCCGTCACCGAAGAATATTACCCTGCCCCTGCAACGCCGGGCCTCCCGCCGCACATAGGGACTACCGTCATGTAAAAGCGCAAAACCATCCGGCGCAATGTGCTCCAGGATTTCACCTTTGGCGGC
>Ga0334900_1000933_pt1 | contig 36439 bp, 28 predicted proteins | sample GraSluR3_MG_2_FD_207231 | JGI IMG/M metagenome (GOLD analysis project Ga0334900, IMG submission 207231) | Sludge microbial communities from methane-producing bioreactor in Wageningen University, Netherlands - Granular Sludge_31_08-R3 | ecosystem: Engineered > Bioreactor > Anaerobic >... | reverse complement strand
GGAATATTCAGAAGACTGGGCGTCCGCAAGGGCATATTTGAGTGCGCAGTCCATTCAGGACGCCTTTTTATCTGCCGCTTGATCCATTTTTTTCGGAGTGATTTTGCAAACTTGATTTGACACTACCACATCGTATGTGCGCGAGGAGTTCAACCGTGCCGAGCGGTTCGCGAACCCCGAGATGCGCAACACCGTCGGGTTTGCGCTGACGATCCTGCAAAGGCGGCTCGCCTCGTCTCCTGAGGCGATCTACCAGTCGCTCAGGCGGAGGCGCGAACGGCTTGAGGCGCGCCTGAAAGAGGCTGACCTGGATCGGTTCGGCCTAGCAGGCTATTCGGCTGACGATTTTGACGACCTGGAAGACGCGCCCGCCGAGGAAGTCTGGCGCGAGGAGGACGAGATCCTGGACAAGGCCACCGCCGCTCAGACCCTCAACGAACTCAGGGAAGAGATCGAGCACCTCGGGGAACTGGAAGAACAGGCCCGCAGGCTGTTGGTTTCGGGAAACGACAGCAAGTGGCGAGAACTTTCCGGCATCCTTCAGAACAACCGGTATATGAAAAACGACGATGGGAGCATGAAAAAGCTCATCGTTTTCACCGAGCACCGCGACACGCTCAACTACCTTGCCCGGCGGATAGGCAGCCTGCTAGGCGCGCCCGAAAGGGTGGTGACGATACAGGGCGGGATGCGCCGCGAGGAGCGCCGCGCAGTGGAAGAATCGTTTAAAAACGACAGGGATGTGCTGATCCTTGTCGCGACGGATGCCGCGGGCGAAGGCATCAACCTGCAGCGCGCGCACCTGATGGTGAACTACGACCTGCCCTGGAACCCGAACCGCATCGAGCAGCGGTTCGGGCGCATCCACCGCATCGGGCAGAAAGAAGTGTGCCACCTTTGGAACCTCGTGGCGATGGAGACCCGCGAAGGCGACGTTTTCTTCCGCTTATTCAAAAAACTGCAGCAGGCGCGCGAGACCCTCGGCGGGCGCGTGTTCGACGTGCTGGGGAAGGTGTCGTTCGGCGAAAGGCGGCTCAGGGACCTTCTCGTCGAAGCCATACGCTACGGGAGCGATCCCGAGGTGCGCGCACGGCTCGATCAGGTGGTGGACGACGCCCTCGACCGCGATTATCTGGAAGGCCTTTTAAAACAGCGCGCGCTTGCGTGTGACGTGATGGACATAAGGCGGGTGATGGAGATACGCGAGGAGATGGAGCGGATAGAGGCGCGACGCCTGCAGCCGCATTTCATCGAACAGTTTTTCCTCGAGGCCTTCCGGCAGGCCGGAGGCGCGATCCGCAAACAGGCCGGCAGGCGGTATACGATCACGCGCGTTCCTCGCGCGCTGATGGGGCCCGACAAAAACGGCGTGCCCCGCCCCATCCCGGCCAATTACGAACAGGTCACCTTCGAAAAGGAGGAAGTAAGCCGGCCCGGATTGCCCGACGCCGCGCTCATCTGCCCCGGCCACCCGCTGCTCGAAGCCGTAATCGACTGGGTGATGGACAGATACAGGGCCGTGCTAAAGCAGGGGGCCGTCTTCGTAGACGACGCAAACAAATCCGACGACGTCCGGCTGCTGTTCTACATCGAAAACGCGATCTGTGACGCGCGCAGGGACAGGCACGGGAACGCCCGCACGGTGTCGCGGCAGATGCACTTCGTAGAGATAAACCAAGACGGAAACGCGCGGGGGGCGGGTTACGCGCCGTACCTCGATTACAGGAAATCTTCCGATGACGAACGGCCTGCGGTTCAGCAGTTGCTTCATAATACAGGCTGGCTGAAGAAAGACGTCGAAGAACTCGCCATGCATTACGCGATAGAGCATCTGGTGCAGCGCCATTTCCGGCAGGTGCAGCGGGAACGCGCCGCCTATGTCGAAAAGGTGCGCGCGGCGGTGAAACAGCGGCTGGAGCGGGAGATTGCGCACTGGGATGCCCAAACGCAGAAGGCGCGCGAGAAGGCTCGCGAAGGCAAGGGCACCCCGCTAAACGTTGACAACCTTGAGCGCAGGGTGAGGGAACTCGAGCACAGGCTCGAGCGCCGGATGCGCGAACTCGACGAGGAACAAAAGCTCAACCCCATGCCGCCGGTGGTCATCGGCGGGGCGCTGGTGGTCCCCGCTTCGCTCCTCGGGAGCGCGCTCGCGCCCAGCCTGTTCGGGAAAGACCGCGAAAGGATCGAACGGGCGGCGATGGACGCCGTCATGGGGATCGAAAAGGCGCTGGGGAACGCCCCGGAGGACGTGAGCGAATCAAACTGCGGCTACGACGTCGAATCCGTGAGCACGGACGAAAACGGCGTGAAGCACATGCGCTTCATCGAAGTGAAGGGACGGGCCGCGGGCGCCGGCACCGTCACCGTCACGCGAAACGAGATCATCGTGGCGCAGAACTCGCCGGAAAACTTCATCCTCGCCATCGTCGAAGTTGATGGTGAAACCACAAATACGGTATACTTGAAACGTCCGTTCCATTACAGGCCGGACCTCGCCGCGGCCAGCGTGAACTATATGATAGCCGAACTCAGGGCCGTCGCCGAAATCGTATATACATCACAGGAGGCCGACCATGCCCCATAAAAAGAAGCTCATCGAAGTCGCCCTGCCGCTGGAGGCCATAAACGCCGCGTCTAAAAGAGAAAAGTCCATCCGGCACGGGCACCCGTCCACGCTGCACCTCTGGTGGGCGAGGCGCCCTCTTGCGACCTGCCGCGCGGTGCTTTTCGCGCAACTTGTGGATGACCCGTCTTCCCATCCCGAAGCGTTTCCCACCCCGGAAGCGCAGGAAAAGGAACGGCAGCGACTTTTCGAAATTATAAAGGACCTCGTGCAATGGGAGAACAGCAATAACGAGGACGTTCTTAACAAGGCACGCGCGGAAATCAAGAAGTACACGGGCGACAACCCGCCGCCGGTGCTGGACCCGTTTGCCGGGGGCGGCTCCATACCGCTCGAGGCGCAGCGCCTGGGGCTGGAAGCCCATGCCGGGGATTTAAACCCGGTGGCCGTGCTCATCAACAAGGCGCTCATCGAGATACCGCCGCGCTTTGCAGGGCTCCCCGCAGTGAACCCTAAATCCCGCGGCGCATTCGCGTCGAAGGACGTAAAGCGCAGGGGCGCGGCCGGGCTGGCTGAGGACGTGCGTTGTTACGGGGAATGGATGAAGGAGGAAGCCTATCGGCGTATCGGGCACTTGTACCCGAAGGCTAAACTGCCGGAGGGCGGTGAAGCGACCGTAATCGCGTGGATATGGGCGCGAACGGTAAAATGCCCTAACCCGGCTTGCGGGGCGGAAATGCCTCTGGTACGTTCTTTCGAATTAAGTAAAAAGTCAAAAAAGGAAGCTTACATTGAGCCGGTTATCGAAAAAGGCGCCGTTTCCTATACGGTGAAACGAGGGAAAGGCAAAGCGCGGGACGGGACGGTGAACCGCAAAGGTGCGACCTGCATCTGCTGCGGTTCCCCCGTGGGGTTCCCGTATATCCGCGGGGAAGGGAAGGCCGGGAGGATGGGCGCGAGGCTGATGGCCGTCGTCGCGGACGGGCCGGGAGGCCGTACGTATTTGCCGCCTGATAGGGTGCATGTTGAGGCAGCAGATGTCCCCAGACCTTCGGATTATCCGGATTGTGACCTGCCGGTTAATCCGCGAGATTTTAAAACGCCGAATTATGGCCTGACGCGAATGGCTGACCTTTTCACCCCGCGCCAGCTTACCGCACTTGTCACGTTCAGCGACCTGGTGTGCGAGGCGCAGGCCAAAGCTGAGGTGGACGCGGCTGCGGCCGGGTGGGAGGACGACGGCATCGGGCTTGACGAAGGAGGCAGCGGCGCCCGCGCATACGGCGAGGCGGTGGCGGTATATCTGGCGTTTGTGGTTGATAAGCTTACAGACTATGGGAATGCGGTTTGTTCTTGGAACGCTGTTGGAGAAAAAATGAGGAATGTCTTTACAAGACAAGCCATTCCCATGGTATGGGATTATGCAGAAAGCAATATTTTTTGCAACTCTTCTGGTAGTTTTAACAACATGCTCATGTGGGTCGAAAAGAGTGTTAGGGATTTACAGCCTAATAATTATGGAGTAGCCAAACAGTGCGACGCCACAGAGAATGGGAAGCAAAAGGGCATCGTTATTTCTACCGACCCTCCGTATTACGACAATATCGGGTATGCTGACCTTTCGGATTTTTTCTATATCTGGCTCCGACGCTCGCTGAAAAACATATACCCCGGGCTGTTTGCCACGATGCTCGTGCCCAAGGCCGAGGAACTGGTGGCGACGCCCTACCGCTTCGAAAACAGCAGGGAGAAAGCCGGGGCCTTCTTCGAGGAGGGGATGAAGCGGGCGTTTTCCCGCATGCGGGAGGCCACGGCCAAAGACATCCCCGTGACCGTGTATTACGCCTTTAAACAAAGAGAAGAACAGGACGGGGAAAACGGAGCGGAAACCGCGTCCACCGGCTGGGAGACGATGCTCTCCGCCTTGTTGCAGTCCGGCTTTTCCATCACGGGCACCTGGCCGATGCGAACAGAACGTGTTGGCAGAACGGTTTCGATAGGAACAAATGCACTCGCTTCTTCTATCGTTATTGTTTGCCGCCCGCGTGCGGAGAACGCCGGGACCGTCTCCCGCAGGGACTTCAATGCCGAGCTGCGCCGCGAGTTGCGGGTGGGGCTGAAGGCGTTGCAGTCGGGCAGCGTCGCGCCGGTCGACCTGCCGCAGGCGTCGATCGGGCCGGGCATGGCGGTGTTCTCAAAATATGAAAAGGTGCTCGAGACGGACGGCTCGCCGATGACGGTGCGCGCGGCGCTGGCGCTCATCAACCGGGAACTGGACGCGTTTTTGTCGGAGCAGGACGGGGACATGGAGGCCGAGAGCCGGTTCTGTATCACGTGGTTCGAGCAGTATGGCTTAGATGAAGGTGATTTCGGCGAGGCGGACAACGTCGCCCGCGCGAGGAACGCCAGCCTGGACGAACTGGTGCGCGACGGGGTCATCCTGCGGGAGCGCGGCAAGGTGCGCATCCTCCGGCAAGACGAGTTGCCCGAAAATTGGAACGCCGCAATGGAGAACACGGTGTTCACAGCGACGCAGCACCTCGTGCGGGCGCTGCAGTCAGGCGGCGGCATCGGGGAGGCGGCCTCCCTGCTCGCGGACATGCGGCCGGACATGGGCGAAAACGCGAAGGCGCTTGCTTACCGCCTTTTTACCCTCTGCGAGAAGAAGGGGATGGGCGAGGACGCCATGCACTACAACGCGCTCGTGCTCTCGTGGCCCGAGATCGTCCGCAAAGCCGGGGAGATCCGCTCCAAACCGACGTATGAGCAGACGCAGCTGATATGAGGGAGGAGGCTATCATGGACAATAACGCGATGGTCGGACGGGGGCTTCACATCGTCCTGCCGTTTCTTTCGGCGTTCGTCATGCGGGAATTCCGCGCGCTCGCGGGAAACCGCTGGTGGAGCGAATGGGTGACAGGCGGCAGCCTGCGCGGGGAAAACCTGCCGGACGGCGCCGGGATGACGGACGCGGAACTGCTGGACAAAATGGACATGGCCCTGTGCCTCAAGCTCGTCCTATACAACTGGAACGATGTCTTCAAGAGGAAAATGACAAGGGAGCAGCGCACGTGGGCGAACGAGCTCGTCGACGTGCGGAACAGATGGGCGCACGCATCGGGCGAAGGTTTTTCGGACGAGGACGCGGCCCGCGCGCTGGATACGATGGCGCGGTTCATCCAGCCCATAGACGACGGCGTGGCCGACCAACTCTGGCAGATGATGCGCAGGATACAGTACGGGACGGAGGGCACGTCCCGACAGGCGCCCGGGATACAGCCCGCCCCGGAAACGCAGCGGCCGGCGGCGGACGCGGCCGCGGGGCTCAAGCCCTGGCGTTTGGTGGCGGAGCCGAACCCGGACGTCGCGCACGGCAGGTACCGCCAGGCAGAGTTTGCCGCAGACCTCGCGCAGGTGGCCCGGAACATAGCGCAGCCCGAGTACCAGGACAAGGTCGAGTTCTTTTCGCGCACCTATATCACCGGAGGCATGGCGGGCCTTTTAACGCAGGTGATCCAGCGCGTCTCCGGCAAGGGAGGCGAACCTGTCATCCAGCTAAAGACGGCGTTCGGCGGCGGAAAGACGCACAGCATGATCGCGCTTTACCACCTGCTGCGCAACGCGACCACCGCGGACAGGCTCCCCGGCGTTGCGCCCATCCTTGCCCGCGCGGGCGTGCCCTCGCTCCCCGAAACGCGCGTGGCGGTGCTGGTCGGGACGTCTCTCGACCCCACCAAGAGCCGGCGCGACGACCGGCTGCCCGGGCACACGATCAACACGTTCTGGGGGGAGATGACGGCGCAGCTCGCGAAGCAGTGCGGGAACCCCAGGCTTTACGAACTGATAAAGGAGTCGGACAAAAAAGGCGTTTCGCCCGGTTCGGAGGCGCTGACGGCCATTCTTGACAAGGCCGGGTCCTGCCTGATCCTGATAGACGAGCTGGTTTCCTACGCGCGCAAGATATACGGGCACACGGACCTTCCGGCCGGGACGTTCGAGGGTCTGCTGAGCTTCGTGCAGGAACTGACCGAAGCGGCCCGGGCGAGCAAGGCTTCGCTGCTGGTAGCTTCCATCCCCGAATCCGATATAGAGATGGGCGGGGACGCTGGCCTCGAGGCCCTGCATCGTATCGAAAAAGTGTTCGGACGCATGGAGGCGGTCTGGAAGCCTGTGGAGGCGGAAGAAGGGTTCGAGATCGTACGGCGGCGGCTTTTTAAGGAGATCGCGGACCAGGACGCGCTGGAAGCGGCGTGCAGGGCCTTTTCTCAGATGTACCGGGAGAACCCGGACGACTTTCCGGTCGGCTGCCGCGAGCTGTCTTATTTCGAGCGGCTGAAGGCCTGCTATCCCATCCACCCCGAGGTGTTCGACAGGCTGTACGACGATTGGGCGACGCTGGAGAACTTCCAGCGCACCCGCGGCGTGCTTCGTTTCATAGCGCTTACTATCCAGGACCTGTGGGAACGGGACAACCGAGAACCCTTTATAATGCCCGGGTCGATCAATTTCGGCAATGTTAGAATCCGGGAAGAATTGACGCGGTATCTTCTCGAAGCGCGCGATGCGTGGAACACGGTCATCGATAAGGAAGTCGACGGTCCGCGGTCAACTCCCGTCAGCCTGGAAAGGGAGAGACAGCGGTATGCCAAAATCGGCGCAATACGGCGCGTCGCCCGCACGATCGCGCTGGGCAGCGCCCCCGATGTACGCGGACAGGGCCGCAGGGGGCTCGAGGCCGCGCGGATACGGCTGGGCGTGGTGCAGCCGGGAGAACAGATCGCGGTTTTCAACGAAGCGATAGGCCTATTACAGGATAAGTTGACGCACCTGTATTCCGCGAACCAGCGGTTCTGGTACGATACGCGCCCGACGCTGCGCAAGACGGTGCAGGACAGGGCGCTGCAGTTCCGGCGGGAGGACATGGAATATGAACTGGGCGAGCGTTTTATTCGGAAGAACAGGGACAAGGGGGATTTTGCGGGGATTAACTCCTGTCCCGCGACCTCCCTGGATGTCCCGGACGCGCAGGAAGCCCGTCTGGTAATCCTGCCTCCATCTCAGGTTTACAAGGAGAACGACGAAGTGTGCAAGGCGCGGGTCGCGGCGATCGACATCTTCACTTGCCACGGGGCTTCGCCGCGGAAGTACCGCAACATGCTTGCGTTCGTGGCGGCGGACAGCGAAGCGGTAAGCCATGTCGTGGAAGAGATGCGGACGCTGAAGGCGTGGGAGTCGGTGCGCGACGAAGTGGACGTACTGAACCTCGACAAGGTGCAGATGAACGAAGTGAAAGCGGCCATAGAGCGCAGCGAGAAGGCGGTAAGGGAACACCTCTGGGGCGCGTACTGCTGGCTGATCGTGCCGACGCTCAGCGCCGAGAACGCGACGGGCGCCGTCGAGTGGGAAGTTCAGAAGCTCTCCGGCAGCGAAAGCCCGGCGGTTAAGGCGTCCCGCGTGATGACGCAAAACGATCTGCTGGTCACCCAGTGGTCCCCCGTATTACTGAAAATGGAACTGGACCGCTGGCTCTGGAAGGACAGCGACGACATAAGGATACGCGATCTTTGGGATTTCATGTGCAGGCACTGCTATTTCCACCGGCTGCGGGATGAGGCGGTTTTGCTAGAAACTATCGGCAAGGGGTTGCTGACCGACGAATATTTTGCCTACGCCGAAGGAAAGGACGAAAACGGACGCTATTCGTCGCTATGCCTGGGCAAAGCAGATGCTTATGGAATACAATCGATGAGCGGGATGCTGGTGAAGGTCGACGCGGCCAAACGTCAGATTGCCCACGATATTGCTAAAACAGGAGACGGTGAAGGAGAAGGAACCGGCGACGGCGGAATCGTTGGCCCGGAACCGGAACCTCGCGGGATCGGAACGGGTGCCGGAGGACCCCCAAACGGCGGTGGCGCTCCTGTGCGCAAGAAAACGCGCCGGTTCTATGCAACCGCCCGGCTCGAGCCGCTTCGCCTCGGGACGATGGCGGGCAAGATCAACGACGAGGTCATACAGCATCTGTCGACCCTGAAAAACGCCGATGTGCGCATCGAACTGCATATCGAGGTCGACGTCGCAGACGGAATCCCCGACGATGTGGTCAGGACGGTTTCGGAAAACTGCAACACGTTGAAGATCACTCAGAAGGGGTTCGAGGAGTAGAAGATAACCGTGTACAAGTTTGACAACGGAAAGCAGCTATTGTGCCGCGTGTGCCATTCGTGTGCCACTTTATCAGATAAATTTGCAGAACATAATAAACGTATGCCAAAAGAATCCTTTAAAATAGGGCACTTATGAAAACTCAACGAAACTGATTAACGCTTGTTTTAGACTCCGACTCGAAAGGTCGCAGGTTCAATTCCTGCCAGGCGCGCCAGAGAAAAACCCCGTAGTCATGCAGACTACGGGGTTTATGTATATCTCGTCACCGGCGGGACAGGCTGTCAACATTCCCGGTTTCCGAACAGTCAGACGCCGACGATGGGCAACAGGTCGGTGAGGCTTTCGATCGTGTAGGTCGCGCCTCGGTACATCGATGCTTTTCCAATGGCGGCACAGTCCATATCTGCTGCGAGTGCCGCTTCTATGCCTGTCGCCGCGTCCTCCACGACTAGGCATGACTCCGGCGGGACCTCGAGGCAGGCGGCCGCTTTACGGAACACCTCAGGGTCGGGTTTCGACCTGGCGATGTCGTTGCCATCCGCTACACAATCAAAGTAACCGCCCAGGCCGATCCTTTCAAGGATGTACTTGGCGTTCCTACTCGACGAACCGACCGCGAGCCGGACGCCTCCTGCCCGCAGTCGATCGAGCGTCGCCTTGACTTTCGGGTCTAGGTCGGACGGAGACATGTCCGCGAGGAAACGTCGGTAGTACGTATTCTTGCGCTCGGCAAAGCGCCGTTTTTCGTTCTCCGAGAACGTGTGGCCGTAGTTTTCTAGGATTACCTCGAGGCTTTCCATGCGGCCGATTCCCCGCAAGCGGTCGTTTATCCTGTCGTCGATGGAGACGCCGATCTCGCCGGCAAGCTTCTTCCACGCAAGGAAGTGGAACCGGTCCGTTTCGCAGATGACGCCGTCGAGGTCGAAGATTACGGCGTCGTAATGCGGCTGTTTTCCGCGTGAGGCTTTGGGTGGTTCGATGTCCAGCCTGTCCTCGAGCAGGAACTCTTTCCCGTAGACGGTCAGCCTGACGGCGTCACCCTTCTCCAGCATGAAGGCGCATCTGCCCTCTTTTACCTCGACGACGATACGGCTGCCCCTGTACGATACGATGAAGCTATAGGCCGTCCATTCCTTCGGCAGCACTGGGGCGAAGGAGATGCCGCTCTCCTTCAGCCGGAAGCCGCCCATCCCGTAGACGACGGCCATGTAGCTCCCGCCCATGTTCGCGGTGTGGATGCCGCAGTAGGTGTCCTGGTTGAGGTCCGAGAGGTCCAGCCGTGCCGAGTCCATCAGGTATAACAGCGCTTTATTGACCATGCCCAGCCTTGCCGCCATGGCGCTGAATATGCTCAGCGAAAGCGAGGAATCGTAGGTGGTGATGGGTTCGTAATAGTTAAACGAGTTGCGCATCGTATCCTCGGATTGCGCGTCCTCGAGGATGAAGTGCGCCATCACCGTGTCGGGCTGTTTGCAGACCTGGTGGCGGTAAAGGTAAAGGGGGTGGTAATGCAGAAACAAGGGGAACCTGTTTTCGGGGATGGCTTGGATGTCCCATTTTTTTTTGCGGAGGAAGGAATCGTCCTGCGGGTTGATTCCGAGTTCCTCGTCATAGGGCAGGTACATCGCCGCCGCCGCGCGCTCGAAATCCCCGGCTTCCTCTTTTGAGATTCCGATCTTTTCTTCCAGGCGCCGGATGCTCGATTCCCGCATCAGGGAATAGAGCTTCGCAGCCCAGTTCAGGTGATACTGCGCGAGCACGTTCGTATAATAGTTGTTGTTGACGATGCAAGTGTATTCGTCCGGGCCGGTCACATTGTTGATGTTGAACCGGCCGTTGTGGAAGTTCCCGGCGTCCATCCACAGCCGCGCGGTCTCGAATATGATCTCCGCGCCCATTTCCTCAATAAATGGCAGGTCTCCGGTCGCGAGATAATGGGCGATGACCGCGTAGGCGATGTCCCCGTTGATGTGATACTGCGCCGAGCCCGCGGGGAAGTAACCGGAACACTCCCCGCCCGTAATCGTTCGCCACGGGTAGAGGGCACCTTTTTCGTGGCCGAGATTCTTCGCGTTCTCCCGTGCCATATCCAGCGTCGCAAACCGGTATTCTATGAGTGTCTTCGTGATCTTTGGGTTGGTAATATTGAAAAACGGTTGGACATACATCTCCGCGTCCCAAAAATAGTGGCCCTCGTAGCCGTCGCCGCTGAGCCCCTTGGGCGCCACGGAACAGAAGCGGTCTTTGCCGACTGACTGGATCAGTTGGTACATGTTGTATTGAAGCGCCCTGTCGAGCACGCCGTCTCCCTCGATGCGAACGCGGCAGTTTTCCCAAAAATCCGAAAGGTACGCCTCCTGCCTCCGGTATAGCTCTTCCGGCGTCGATTTAAGCGCCTTTTGCAGTTCGTTCACGGCCTGCTCCTTGCAGTCGGAGTAACGGATGCCGTCGCAGAAGACGCAGTATTTAAGCAGGCGGACCTTTGCCCCCGGCCCGGCCTCGGTGACAAGCGTGCAGATGGCGTTGTTGTCATCGATCGTGAAATGCCGTTCGTGTTCCGTGCGCATCACGTTCTTGACGCCGCTGCACACCCTCAAGCCGGAATGGAAGGCCTCGGAGGTGATGTAGGAAGTGCCCTTCGCGATCTCGCAGTTTACCGGCCTGAGATGCTCGGTGCATGCGCTGGCTGTGCGCGGATCGGGATCGCCGTAGTTGAAGACGTGGCCGTTGTGGTGTGATTCGATTATGATCTCGCCTTCGAAGTTGAGCGGCTCCACCGTATAGTCGATCGTGAAAAGGGGGAGCTGTGTAAAGTGCGCCATCCTGACCACGGTGACCAGGACTTCCCTGCCTTCGGGGGAACGCCATTTCACCTCCCTGCCTGTGAGGCCCCTGTCCATGTCCAGCCACCGCCTGCTGAAAAGCACGGTGCCGCGGAACATGCTGAATTCCTCGTCATCCAGGAAGAGGCGGACCGACTGCGTGTCCGCGACGTTGAGCATCGTTTGCTTTTCTTCCACGAGCCCGTAGAGGCTCTCGGCCTGTTTGATCTGGGAAAAGTCGTAGAAGCCGTTGATATACTGGCCGCGTATGCACAGGTAGCCTTCAGGATAACCTTCTTCGAAGACGGAACGGACTCCGATGTAGCCGTTTGCGTTGTGGAAGAGCGTTTCGTTGAGAAGCAGGTTATAATTGTCCAGATTCAGGTCGGTGAGTTGGTAGATGCCTTGATTCTTTCGCATCGTCTTCCTTTCTATTTCCCATTTTGCGCAATCAGCTTTTGCAGGAGTGCCCGAGTGGACTGCCAGGATTTGAGGCGGTACCTGGCCGCTGTGTTTTCTAACCCGATTTTTATTGTGAACGCATCCTCAGGAAGCGCTGTGAACAAGTCTTCGTCGGTGCGGTCGTCGCCGACGCATAGGATGAAGCCGTAGTCCTTTTCGCGCAGGAACAACGATGCCCCGAAGCCCTTGCTCACGCGGTTGTCCTTGACCTCGATCACCTTGTTTCCCTCCTGGATGCCAAGATTCATCGTACCGGTCATGGACATGAGCGCTGCCCGGACTTCGCCAAGCTTTACGGCGGCCATGTCCGGGTCGCACTGGCGGTAATGGAATGCGAGCGAATACTCCTTTTCTTCGATCAGCGACCCGGGCATGCGGTCGGCGTAGAGTTCGAGGATGTGCGCTACAGATTCTTTCCAGCTGTTGTCCAGCGCGATCGTCATTGTCCATTCCTGCCCCGGGCGCCTGACCCACAACCCATGCGAGGCGATAAGGTTGAGGTTGAGGTCCCCGAGCCATTGCTCCAGCGTAAACCGGTCCCGGCCGGAAACGATGACGACGGTGTTCTTCGTATCGGCCGCGAGTTCGGACAGCAAAAGCCTGAGTTTCCTGTCCGGCCTGGCCTTCTCGGGGATGGCCCTGAACCCCACGAGTGTGCCGTCGTAGTCGAGGAAAAGGATGCGGTTGTCCGCTTTTTGGTAGTGGCTCTCGATCAGGCCGCTCTGGGCCTGGATGTTTTTTTGCGGGATTGTTTCGACCGAATACAAAAAGGCCCTGTTGAGCGCGTCGAGGAATTCGCCGGCCCAGAAGTCAACGTTGTAGCGCCTGAGCCGCTTGTGGAATCTCCTGTTGATCGCCGTAGTTTCGGCCTGCGGCATTTCGAGCGCGCTGCGGATGCCTTCCGCGATGGCGTTCTCGTCGTTGGCGTTGACCACGACGGCCTCGCCCAGCTCGCTCGCCGCCCCGGCCGTTTCACTGATGACGAGCATGCCCTGAAAATCCGTTCGAGCGGCCACGTATTCCTTTGCAACGAGGTTCATGCCGTCGCGCATTGGCGTTACCAGCAGCACGTCCGAGGTCTTGTAGAAGGCGATGAGGCTGTCCTGTGAAAACGTCTGGAAAAAGAACCAGATAGGCATCCAGCTCACAGTCCCGTATTCTCCGTTGATCTCGCTCACGAGTTCCGTGATTTCCCGCCTCAGCTTGTCGTAGGACTCGACCTCCACCCTGGACGGGGCCACGATCAGATTGAACCGCACTTTTTCGCGATACTCCGGGTACTTGGAGAGAAAATGCCGGAAGGCGCGCAGGCGCTGGGGAATGCCCTTGGTGTAGTCGAGCCGGTCGATCGAGAGGATCGTCCGTGTTTCGCTCGCGTTGACCGTGATGTCCCGGACGTCTTTGGGGAAATCTTCCGCCGTGAAATTCCTGGAAAAACGTTCGTAATCGATCCCCATCGGAAACGCTTCCGCATGGACGAAACGGTCTTCGTAACTGATCCTGTTCAGGGAGTGCTCAAGGCCCAGCAGCCTTCCCGCGCTGCTGAGGAAGTGGCGTACGTAGTCGTACGTGTGGAAGCCGATCAGATCTGCGCCCAACAGGCCGCGCAGGATTTCTTCGCGCCAGACGAGCAGCCGGAAGATCTCAAACGAAGGGAACGGGATGTGCAGGAAAAACCCGACCCTGGCGTTCGGGAATCTTTCCTTTATCATCCCGGGGAGCAGCATGAGCTGATAGTCGTGCACCCAGACGGTGTCGTTCTCCCCGATCACGGGCGCGACCGTTTCGAAAAATTTGCGGTTGACGTCTTTGTACGCTTCCCAGGTTTCGCCGTCGTACTCGGCCTTGTTCGTGAAGTAGTGGAACAGGGGCCAGATCGTCTTATTGCAGAACCCGTGGTAGTACCGGCTTATCTCTTCCTCGGTGAGGAAAACGGGCAGGCAATTGTATTTTTCGACGCACTCTTTGCGAATGCCTTCCTTGTCTTTTGCCGGGCCGACCTGTTCGTCGGCGATGCCGGGCCACCCCGCCCAGACGCTCCCGGACTGTTCGTGATAGCTTTTGAGTCCTGTGGCGAGGCCGCCGATGCTCTTTTTGTAGGTGAACTTTCCGTCCGCCTTGCCGACGGTTACCGGCAGGCGGTTCGAAACGAAGACCAGTTTGCCCATTTCGGCATCTCCTTTCGTGTCAATGTCTAGTTTTTCCTTCTTGGTGCGATTGTCTGCATATTATCCTGCAGACATTGCGTCATGAGTTAGCTTTTATAAGGATAACACAGTATTGGGGAAGTTGAAAGACGGCGGAGCCAGACCCTTCAGTTTGCGGGAAATTGCTTCTTCACGGGCAGGCAGAGCGTGCAAGGCCTTTCAAGCGTCCGAAGGGCCCACAGCCGTTTGCTGCGGGCCCTTCGCCGACTTACTGTCCGCTCATCTTTATTGGTGGATCTTAAAATACATGGCCAGCACCTTAGGTATCGTGATCTGGGCGCCCATCGTGCTCGTATAGGTGAAGAGCCCCTTCGTTACGCCGTAAACGGTGACCGTGTCGTCTTCCAGAATGCGGTCTTCCTCCGTCATGCCTATGACATAGAGCATCTTGTCGTAGTCGTCGTTGACGGCCATCCGCATCTCGACGTAATTCCCGTCCTCGAGGACCTGTACGGCGGTCGCGGTGAAAACGACGTCTTTCTCGCCGTATTTGTCCGGGTTGCGCGCGTAGGAATTGTAATCCAGTTTAACGCACGAATCCTTGTAGGTTTCGGCCGCGACGGCGGTATCGATCGTCGGCACGGGCGTGGGCTCGGGCGTCGGTTTTTGCGTGGGCGCAGGCGCTGCCGGTTCGGCCGCGGCCGCTGTCGCCGCCGGCACCGCCACGTTCGCGGCGGGAGCGCTGCATCCGGCGGCGGCCGCGAGCAGGCCGAGCATGGCCAGGACTGATAAGAATCTTTTCATGGGTATCCCCTCCAATGAATCTTTGGTTTCCGAGGCCGGCCGGAAGACGAAAAAAGGATGCCGAACCTTTTTTGGGCCGCCGGCCATCTCTTTTGCCATATCCCTGTGCCTGGAGTATAGCCGCCGCGCTGTACCTATATGGGGACAGCCTTGCGGTGGACCGCCTATTTGTCCGGGAAGGGATTCCATTTTATCGGCGGAAACGGTATACTTTGTACATCAGTTCGGAAAGGAATAAGGCGGATGATAAAGATACTCGGATTCACCGGAAGCCTGCGGAAAGGCTCGTACAACATGGCGGCCCTTCGCGCGGCGCGGGAACTGCTCCCCGAAGACGCTGCGCTGGAGATCGCCGACCTGTCCCCGATCCCGTTTTTCAACGAGGACGTGGAAGCCGAGGGCATGCCTGGGGCGGTACTGGATTTCAGGCAAAAGATTGCGGATGCGGACGCGCTGCTGATCTCGACGCCGGAATACAATTTCTCGATCCCTCCCGTATTGAAAAACGCACTGGACTGGGCCTCCCGCGGTGCCGACACGCCTTTACCCGGCAAACCGCTGGCCATCATGAGCGCGTCGCCGGGGATGCTGGGCGGGGCGAGGGTGCAGTACCACCTGCGGCAGGTCTTGGTGGGGCTCGACCTGAAGGTCCTGAACAAACCCGAAGTGTTCATCGCCCGGGCGAACAGGAAATTCGACGAGGCCGGCGTCCTGACCGACGAGCGCACGCAAAAGGCCATCACGCGGCTGCTGGCGGCGCTGGTGGAAAGCGTGCGGGAATTGCGCCTCATAAAGGCGCAAAAGGCGGCCCCGCCCGCCGAGACGTAAGAGAAGGCAAAAGTTCATTGTATTGTAAGGGTTAATGAAACGCGCCATATGGCGCGTTTCAGTCTGCGGGCCATAAGAGCCCGTTATTTTTGATCCCTCGAACCTGCCGGTTCGATAGATTTCCGGGATTAGTCCATACTCATAGAAAAGGGTTGTATCATGGGAAACAAAAATACGGATCAGGCGCATAAGGATACGAAACGTACGGCCATACTCGTCGCGGTGTCGGCCGCGTTGTGCTTCGCGTTCATATTCGCCTTTTTCCTCGGCCGGGTTTTGCCCGTGCCGGTCGACGTCTCCGGCGCGAAGGCCGGTTCGTCTTCCGTACGCTGCCGCTTGGACGCGCAGGCCCCGGTCCATAAGCTGGGGGGGCTGTATTTTCCCGTATCCGGCTGGGCGGCGGCAGAAGGGCGCGAGATCCGGATCCAGTATTGCTCCGTGCTGCTTCACAATGCCTCGACAGGCGCATACTACCGGCTGAACACCTGCCCGCAGCAGCGTGCGGACGCGTACCGTGCCGACGGCGACGATCACGGTCACGAAAACGGCGGGTTCCATGCGCTTGTGGCCAACGGCGCGCTCGAAGAAGGCGCCCTGTACAGGGTATGCCTGCTCTACAGGAACGACGGGGAGAACGCGCTCATCGAGACGGACCTAATCATCAGAAAACAGCACCGGGAAGGTTAAACCGCATGCGAAGGCTGGCGCGCGTAGCGAAAAGAGCATACGCGTCCGATTATTTCCCGTATTTTGTCCTGCTCGTTACGATGGCCGTACTGCATTGCTTCATCGGCTTGGGGCAGGGTGACGACGGATTCTTTTCGGGCGCGCTGGACAGGCGGGGGATCGCGGACTTTCTGCAACTGAGGTACTCTCGGTGGACGTCGCGCATCCTCATCGAAGCGGTCATGGTGACCGTGCTGCGAAGCGCCCTGCTCTGGAGCGTGCTGGATGTCGCCGCAGTCCTCACGCTCGCCCTGTCCCTGTCCAGGCTGATAGGCGCGCGAAGGAGCCGGACAACGAACTACCTGGTCTGCCTGGGATTCATGATTTATCCCTTCGCCTATCTGAGCTCGGCGGGATGGGGCGCGACGACGGTCAACTACCTCTGGCCGGGCGCGGCCTGTGCCTTCGCGCTTATTCCCTACAAAAAGGCCGTCGAGGGCGAAAGGGTCGGCGCTAAGCTGGGCGCCGTAGCCCTGGCGGCGACGGTGTTCGCGGCCAACGCGGAGCAGTTCGCGTTCTTCCTCGTGTGTCTTATGGCGGCCCTGAACGCCTGCTTCATCAGACGGGGGAAAACGCAGCCGGTCCTGCTTCCCCAGTTTTTTGCCGCCGCGGCCATGGCCGTGTTCGCCCTGACGTGCCCGGGGAACGCGAACAGGATCGTTGAAGAGACGGCGCGCTGGTTCCCGGGATTCGGGATGCTCGGGTTCTTAGACAGGGCGTATCTGGGAGCGGCGCAGACGGTTGCGTATATATTCGCAACGCCCAACCGCCTTTTCTTGCTGTTTGGCGGGGCCGTGTTCGTTTCGGTGTGGAGGAAGCATGAAAGCGTGACCGTACGCTGCGTCGCGGCGTTGCCGTTTGTGTATTCCGTATTTGCCAATGTCCCGGCCAACCTTTACCGCGGCGTTTTGCCGGAGCTTCAGAGACTGACCACATTCGGCCTTCCGTCGGGGGCCGAAGCCCTTTCCGCGACCCGGTACGCCGTGATGTTCATTGCGATGCTCAGCCTTTGCTTTGCGGGGATCTCCCTGATAAACGTGTACGGGAAGACGAAAAAGGGCGCGCTGTTCGTGTTTTTGCTGCTCATCGGCCTCGCCGCCGGGGCGATGACGGGCTTTTTGCCCACGGCCTACGCTTCCGGCCTGCGAACGTATTTCATCACGGACATGGTTTTCCTTTTCCTCGGGTGCAGCCTTGTTAAAGACCTCCTGCCCGGCCTGGCGCCCGTGCCGCGAAGGCTCCTTCTGGCGGCGGTCGCCGCGCTGGCCGCCCTGAGCCTGCACCAGACTTTCCTTGTGATCACCGCCTGAGGACGGGTACCCCGAAGATGTTGCCCGTTATAGCCTGTTGCTGTATACTTAGGGACAGCCGGGGCTCTCGGGTTTCCTTTGGGCAAGGGGAGACTGCCCGAATCGTTTCGGGTGCTTGTGGCAGTATAAATATATAAGGAGGCTGCATTTATGGTACGAATAGTGACCGACAGCCTGAGCGACATCCCGAAGGAGATGAACGCGGACGGCCACATCTGCGTAATCCCTCTGACCGTGACTTTCGAGGACGGTTCGTATCTGGACGGGGTGGATTTCACGCACGAGGAATTCTTCGGGATGCTCGAACAGGCAAAGAGCTTCCCCAAGACGTCGCACCCGTCCGCGGACGCGTTTTTATGCGTGTTCAAAAGCGCGGTCGACGCGGGGGATTCCGTCGTATGTATCTGCGCGAGCCCGCAGATCAGTGGCACGATCGACGCGGCGCGCACCGCGCGGGACATGCTGGGGTACGGCAGGATCGACATCATAGACAGCCGCTCGCTTTCGATGGGGGAGGGCCTTATCGTGCTGACGGCATACGAGATGGCGAAAAATGGGTGTACGCACGATGAGATCGTTGAGCGCGCCGTCCTGCACGCCGAAAACGGCGCGGGGTTGGTCTTCCTGGACACGGTGGAGTACCTCCACAAGGGCGGCCGCCTGAGCACCTCGAAAACCCTGATCGTGGAAAAACTGAGGATACGCCCGATTTTAAGAATCGACCCCAAAGGGAAGCTTGTGATGGCGGGCCGCGCCCTGGGGGTCAGGAGGGCCATCCGCTGGCTGACCGAGGCGGTCGGGCGGATCCGCACGGATTTCACGCAGACCACGGTAGCGATCGGTTACACCATGAAGAAAGAGATCGCCGAAGAAATCGCAAGGCGGCTAAGCGCGCTGTACAAAATGGGGAACATCATCTTCTACAAAGCCGGGAGCGCCATCGGGGCGCATACCGGGCCGGGCGCCGGCGCGGTATTCTTCGAAGCATGAAGCGGCGGCGCAACCCGGAAGAGACGGTGACGTGTTGGGCGATATGAAAACAATCGCATATTTTAAGGACCTGTTTGCGTCCGGCGGAATCGTGCGATCGCTGGCCCTGAACGATTTTCGGGCGCGGTATTCGGGCTCGTATTTCGGCGTTGCCTGGGGGTTCGTACAGCCGATCGTGACCATCCTCGTCTACTGGTTCGTGTTTTCCGTCGGTCTCAAGGCGTCGCGCCCCGCGGGGGAAGCGCCGTTCATACTCTGGATGACGGCGGGGATCGTGCCCTGGTTCTTCTTTTCCGAAGCGGTCTCCGCCGCCACCAACTGCATGCAGGAATACGGCTATCTCGTGAAAAAAGTCGTGTTCCGCTACTCCGTTCTGCCGACGGTGAAAGTCATATCGGCGCTGATCGTGCACGCTTTCTTCATCCTGCTGCTCATGGTCCTGTTCGTCCTGTACGGGTATTATCCGACGGTGTACTTCGTCCAGATCCCGTATTACGTGCTCTGCGCCTGCGTGCTCGCCCTGGCCGTGTCGGTCATCACCTCGACCGTCAACGTCTTTTTCAAGGACACGAAACAGATCGTAGCCATCGCCCTGCAGCTTGGGTTCTGGGCGACGCCCATCGTATGGGATATCTCCATCATCGACATACCGGCCGTTTCGACCATCCTCAGGCTCAACCCCGTCTTCTATGTCGTGCAAGGGTTCAGGAACGTGTTCGTAAACCACGCCTGGTTTTTCGATCAGCCGCTTTACACGCTGTATTTCTGGGGCGTGACGCTGTTGCTGCTCTGGACGGGCATCCGCCTGTTCTGGCGGCTCAAACCGCATTTTTCCGATGTGCTCTGAACGGCGGGAGAGGGAAATGAACGCGATCGAGGTAAAAAATCTCACCAAAGTATACAGGCTCTACGAAAAGCCCGTCCACAGGCTGAAAGAGTCGCTCAGCCTCAGGAAACGCAAATACCACCGGGAGCATTTCGCGCTCTGCGGACTGAACCTGACGGTCAAAAAAGGCGAGTGCCTGGGGATCATGGGCAGGAACGGGGCCGGGAAATCGACGCTTTTGAAACTCGTCACCGGCGTGCTCTCGCCCACGGAAGGCGAGATATCGGTGAACGGCCGCATATCCGCGCTGCTCGAACTCGGGGCGGGCTTCAACGAGGACTATACGGGGATCGAGAACATCTACCTCAACGGCACGATTATGGGCTTTTCGCGCGAGGAGATGGACGCGCGCGTGGAGGATATCCTCGCCTTTGCCGACATAGGCGACTACGCCTACCAGCCCGTGCGCATGTATTCGAGCGGCATGTTCGTGCGCCTGGCCTTCGCGGTGGCCATCAGCGTCGAGCCCGACATCCTGATCGTGGACGAGGCGCTGGCGGTGGGGGACATCATGTTCCAGGTGAAGTGCTACAGGAAGTTTCGGGAACTGCGCGAAAAGGGCAAGACGATTCTTTTCGTCACGCACGCGCTGGACACGATCCTCAAGTACTGCGACCGCGCCGTCGTGATGGACGGAGGGAAGATCGTCGGGGAAGGTACGCCGGCCGAGATGGTGGACCTGTATAAGCAGGTCCTCGTGGGGCTGGCCCCGGACGACGACGCCCTGCCCGACCGGTCCGGGCAGCAGCGCGCGTGCGACGTGGCCGCCACCGCGCGCCGGGAGGACGCGCCGAAAGAGACGCTCGACTACGGCACGAAACAGGCGACGATCGAATCCGCGGGCGTCTATGCCGGGGACGGGACCAGGACCGACACCGTGACGGCCGGCGAGGCGTTCACGGTGCGCATGCGGGTGCGGTTCTGCGAGGACATGGCGGAGCCGGTGTTCGCTTTTACTATTAAGGACGTGAAAGGCTACGAGATAACGGGCACGAACACGATGTTCGAAGGCCTGAGCACGGGCGCGTACAGGAAGGGAGACGTGGCGGAGGTCGCCTTCACGCAGCGGCTCAACCTCACGGGAGGCGGCTACGTGATCTCTCTGGGATGCGTCGGGTTTGAAGGCGACGCCTTCAAGGCGTACCACAGGCTCTACGACTGCCTGCCGCTCCAGGTCGTCAACCCGAAACAGGGGGTCGGCGTGGTGCATCCGATGTCCGAGATCGGCGTGTGCAGGAAGGATGGACGGGAGGGTTCATGATCCCGACGCGATGCGGATCATCTCCTCGTGCTCCACGTCGGTGAGGTTGTATTCGCCCAGCGTGCTGTCCGTGAAGTAGATGCAGGCGTGCCCCGACATGCCGCTGGTGGATATGGTCCGGTAGCCGTGCGGCATCCCGAAGAGCGAGGCCGCCACGCGGGTGCCGCCCAGCGTGACCACTACCGGCCGTTTTTCCCAGCTCACCGCCCCGCCGAATACGGTCCTGAACCTGGCAAAGTCCGCTGCGGACGTGCATTCCACGTCGGCGTGGCCGTTTCCGCCGGTGCGCTTGACGGAAAAGGAGATCTGCGTGTAATAGTCGGTGACGGTGTAGGTCTGGCCGATCCGCATCGCATCGTCGGCCTGCTCCCAGGCGAGGGGATGGCCGATGACCCTCTCGCCGTCCTTGAGCTGTTCCTTCGGGCCCTGCGCTTGTGCGAGTTTCGAAGAAGCGGACGGGCGCTTGGCGCCGTTGCCGAACATCAGGTTATAGGTCTCTTCGCCGACGGTCTCGTCCACGATGATGTTGTTGGCTTTCTGGAAGGCGACCACCGCGTTCCGGGTGATGGCGCCGTAGACGCCGGTCGCGCGGAACGTATAGAAACCGAGGTCCTCGAGGCGCTTTTGCAGCAGGAACACCCGCGGCCCCTCCGAGCCCACGACCAAGAGCTCGAACGAATCGGCCGCGGCCGTGGTCGCGGAGGCGGGCATAAGCGCCGGGCATAAAAGCGCCGCCGCGAAGCAAAGCAGAAACGCCGCCCTTTTCAACCTGCGCAATAAGGCCACCTCCCCGGTATCTGCACGATAAGCGTTTATATTATAACAGGTAGGGCATGAGGATGCAAAAAAGGCGCCGGCAAAAAGCTTCGCGGCTTTGGGCTGTAGACTGATTTCACCAGCAGGCCGCCTTTCAGGGCGTTGGAACTTCGCCGAGCCCCACCCAAACGATCCACGCGAAGCCGGAGGCTTTGCGTGGAAGAGGAAGAGCAACGGAGCGGGGCGAAGAATCCCCCTATCGCAAGGCGACTGGGGGATTATGAGCAGAGCGCAGTTTGCTCCGACGAGTCAGTGAAGCTGGTTCTTCATCTGCGTGAATTTCTGCTTGACGGTGTTTACTTCGTTGTCCTGCGCGTCTTTCGGGCAGTAATAGCCCTTCTTGCGCATCAGGTCGAAGATCATGTACTGGTCTTCGCAGGACTGGTCGAAATTGGTCATCAGGATGTGCCTGAGGTTCGGGCAGGAAGCCTCGGTGATATATGTCGAGTAAGCCGAGATAAACTGCTTTTCCTGCGTCAGGAGATCTTCGAGCATGTCCTGTTCGCTCATGTTCAACTGGATGTTCATTTTTGCATTTTCCTCCTACTTATGGGATTCGAGATACTGCAGCAGGTTCTCGAAGCGCTGGCGGTGGTGCTGTGCGATCTGCATGACGACGTTTTTGATGTTCGCATCGTTGAAAAGGTTGGAATACACGTCGCATTTTTTGTTCCCCAGCGCTTCGTGGTTGAGCTGGTCTTCGAGGATGGTCAGGTTTTTGGACTCCAGTTCCGGTTTGTTTGCTGTTGCCATGTCGCTCCTCCTTCACATAGTGATCAAACCTTATTCTGGGACAAAACAGGAAATCTATTCGCAGGCGGCCGGTTTTTGGTATAATTGAAGCGTAACGGAAGCGAAAAGGCGGTTGTGACGGAAATCATACCCGTACCGGGAGGAAAGGAAGAATGCCCAAAATCACGGGGCTCGTTGCCCTCCGCGGCGTGAAAGGACGCGTGCGCGTCTATATCGACGGGGAGCACGCCGTCACCGTCGCGCAGAAAAACGCCGCGCGCATGGGCCTGCGGGTCGGACAGGACGCGGACAGGGAGGCCGTCATGCAGGCGGTAGGCGAGGACGAAAAAACCCGGGCACAGCGTTCGGCGCTGTATTACCTCGGCAGGGCGGAACGCAGCCGAGCGCAGGTTGTCAGGTATCTCGAGGCGCGCGAATACGCGCCGGAAATCGTGAATGGCGTCATGGACAAGGTCGACGCCTACGGATACGTCGACGACGCGCGGTACGCGCGCATGCTCGTCGAGGACAGGGCCCGGCTCAGGGGCAAGAGCAGGCGCGCCGTACGGCAGGAGATGCGGGAAAAGGGGCTCGACGCCGCGACGATCGAGGAAGCGATGGCCTTGTACGGCGACAGGGAGGAGATGGAGAACGCGATGCATATCGCGCGAAAATACTATCAGAGGAACCGGGGGGACAGGGAAGGCTTCGAGAGGAAGGCCGGCGCCGCGCTCTACCGGCGGGGCTACGACTGGGAGGTCATACGCGACGCCCTCAGGGCGATGGAGGAAGGCGGGGAGGATGACTGACATGACAGTGCGCGGCATCTGCGGTGTAGACGGTATCGAAGTCGGGCACGCGCAGGACGAAAAGGCGCGCACCGGCTGCACGGTCGTGTTGTGCAAAGGCGGGTCCGTCGCCGGTGTGGACGTGCGCGGCGGCGCGCCGGGGACGCGCGAAACGGACCTGTTACGGCCCGGATTCCTCGTCGAGCGGGTGCACGCCGTGCTGCTCGCGGGGGGAAGCGCATTCGGGCTGGACGCCGCGGGCGGCGTGATGCGCTATCTGGAGGAAAACGGCGCGGGGTTCGACGCGGGGGCGGCGAAGGTCCCCATCGTGCCCGCCGCCGTGATATTCGACCTGGGCGTGGGCGACCCGTCCGTGCGCCCCGACGCCGCGATGGGCTACGCTGCGTGCAGGAACGCTTCGGCCCATGATGTAAAACAGGGCGCGATCGGAGCCGGCTGCGGCGCTACGGTGGGGAAGGCGCTCGGGCCTGAAAACGCCATGGACGGCGGCGTGGGCACGGCCAGCGTCGTGCTGCCCGGCGGCGCGGTGGTAGGCGCCATCGTGGTGGTCAACGCGCTGGGGGACGTGATCGACCCGGATACGCAGGCCGTCGTCGCGGGGGCGAAGCACCCGGACGGCACGGGTTTTGCAAACAGCGCCTCTCTCATCAAGGCGGGCGCCGTTCGGGCAGCCGCCGGCGCGAACACGACCATAGGCGTCGTGGCCACCGACGCCGCGCTCGACTGCGCCAGGGCCAACCGGCTCGCGTCCGCGGCGCACGACGGGCTCGCGCGGTGCATACGCCCCTGCCACACGATGCTGGACGGGGACACGCTCTTCGCGCTGTCCGCGGGCGAAAGGAAAGCCGATTTCAACGCGGTGATGGAGGCGGCGGCGGAAGCCGTATCGATGGCGGTGCTAAATGCCGTGGCGCGGCACCGGGCGTGAGCCTATAGGAGGGAAGAAGATGCCCCAGAAGATCGTATCAGCCGGCGAGATGCGCGGGATCGATTCTGCCTTGGTGGACAGACTGGCCGTTCCCGCGCTGCTGTTGATGGAGAACGCGGCGTTTGGGGTCACAAAAGCGCTTAGCGAATCGGGCTATTGCGACGGGCGCGCGCTCGTCGTCTGCGGGACGGGCAACAACGGGGGCGACGGGCTGGCTGTACTGCGCCAGCGCATCGCAAACGGGCATGAGGGCGACGCGCTCCTCATCGGGAGCCCCGACAGGTTCAGTGGGAACGCGCGTGTTCAGTGGGAAATGCTCGAAAAGGCCGGCGTCCCTGTCCGCTCGGTCGAAAAACCCGGGGACCTCGAGGCGGCAGCCGGCCTTTTCGACAAAGCCGGCTGCATCGTGGACGCACTGTTCGGCACCGGCCTTTCGCGTCCCGCGGAGGGCCTGCACAGGACGGCGATCGAGATGATGAACGCGAGCGGTAAACCCGTCGTGGCCGTGGACGTCCCCTCGGGCGTGGAGAGCGATACGGGGCGCGTACGGGGCGCCGCCGTGCGCGCCGAAGTGACGGTGACGTTCCAGTATCCCAAGCCCGGCCACTTCCTTTTCCCGGGCAAGACCCACACGGGCCGCCTGATCGTGCACGCGATCGCGATCGTGCCGCCCCGGCTCCACGACGCGCTCGAACTCGAACGCCTCGTGGAGTCCGATGTCAGGGCGCTCCTTCCGCCCAGGCCCGCCGACGCGCACAAGGGGTCCTTCGGCCGCGCGGGCATCGTCGCGGGCAGCATGGGCATGGCGGGCGCGGGTGTCATGTGTGCGCGCGCGGCCCTCAAGGCGGGCGCGGGGCTGGTCACGCTCTGTTCGTCGGAGGAACTCGGGCCCGTGTACCAGGCCGCGCTCCCCGAAGCGATGTTTATCCCGCTGCTGTCGTTTTTCGACGAACCCGAGTTCCTCGATTTCGTCAGGAAATGCACCGCGGTGGCGATAGGCCCCGGACTCGGGCGCGCGCCCCACGTGCTGCGGGCGGTCGAAGCCGTGCTCACCACCGACGACCTCCCGGCGGTGGTGGACGCCGACGCGCTCAACGCGCTAAGCGAGGCCGGGCGCATCCCACCGGTCAGGGCCAAGGCGGTGTTCACGCCGCACGTGGGGGAGATGGCCCGGCTGTGCGGGCTGTCGGCCGCGGAAGTCCTCCAAGACCCCATCGGCTGCGCGAAGAAGTACGCGCGCGAATGGAACGCCGTGGTCGTGCTCAAATCGGCCGCGACCGTCGTGGCGCATCCGGACGGGCGCGCGTGCATCAACGCCACCGGCACGCCCGCCATGGCCAAGGGCGGGACGGGGGACGTGCTCTGCGGCCTCATCGCGGCGCTGATGGCGCAGGGGCTCAGGCCGTATGCCGCCGCTTCGCTGGGCTGCCACCTGCTGGGCCTCGCGGGCGTATGCGCGGAAAATTCGGTCGGCGGTTACGGCGTGCTTTCCTCCGAGATCGCCGACGCGCTGTCTCTCATCATGCAAAGGTAGACAGGTAAGGCTACGTCCCTTTTCAGATCATCCGCATAAAATATACGGTGAGGCCGTGTTGGAGCGTGATGCTGATGATCAAGAGGGGAGACATATACTTTGCTGACCTGAGCCCGGTGGTGGGCAGCGAACAGGGCGGCGTGCGGCCAGTGCTCATCCTGCAAAACGATACGGGAAACCGGTTCAGCCCAACCGTGATCGTTGCGGCGATAACGTCGCAAACGGAAAAAGTGGGTATGCCCACACACATTAAACTAGAGGAAAAAGAAAACGGCCTCCCGCGTAAATCCGTCGTTTTGCTCGAGCAGATAAGGACCATCGACAAGACCCGCCTGCAGCAGTATATCGGGCACCTCGCGCCGGAAGCGATGCGGCGGGTGGACGACGCGCTGCGCGTGAGCTTCGGCTTCTTGGCGAACACGAAAGAATAATTGCTATCGAATATGATAATACCTTATTTAACGGTAAGGTTTCCGGCCGTCGGCAGATCCCATACGGGGTTTGCCGACGGGCCGTTCATAGGGCGGATCTTCTAAGGCCCGCCGACTGCCGGCGAAAGACGGCCGCTTCGGCGCCCGGCGCGCACAGGACGGGGGAAGTGAACGCCTCGCCGGATGCAAACGGGGCTCCGGTCCGGCGCCCCGCTTGCCGGGAAAAGGCATATTTTATGCAAAACGGGTGGTCCACGTGCGGAAATTCCAGCCTGTCCTGAAAGATTACCTGCTGATCACCGGCGGGGTGGTACTGGTCGCGGCGTCCTTCAACCTCTTCCTCATCCCCAACCGCATCACGCCGGGCGGGTTCAGCGGGCTGGCCACGCTGTTGCACTATGCGCTGGGCGTGCCGGTCGGCACGACGATGGCCGTGCTGAACGTGCCGCTCTTCATCCTGGGCTTTAAGAAGCTTGGGATGGCCTTCGTGGTCAGGTCCGCGTACGGCACGCTCCTTTTGTCCGTCCTCATCGACGTGTTCGCCGTCCCGCCCGCGACCGACGACCTGCTCCTCTGTCTGCTTTACGGCGGGATGCTGATGGGGATCGGCCTGGGGCTGGCGCTGCGCGGCGGCGGCTCGACCGGCGGGAGCGACATGCTCGCGCGCGTGCTGCACGCCTACAAATCGACGATCGGCGTGGGAACGTTCATCGTCATCGTCGACTTCCTCGTCATCGTGGGGGCCGGAGTGCTTTTTTCGCCGCAGCTCGCCATGTACGCCCTCGTTATCCTCTACGGCTCGGCCAAGGTGGTGGACCTCGTGCTGGAAGGGTCCGTGTCGTCGCGCGCGTGCGTGATCATCTCCGACCGTGCGAACGAGGTCGCCGACGAGATCCTGCACACCCTGGAACGCGGCGTGACGCTCTTTGCCGCAAAGGGCATGTACACGGGCGAACCGCGCAACGTCCTTTTATGCGTCGTCCAGTCGGCGGGCGAGATACACAGGCTGCGCGAGACGGTCAAGGCGCTGGACCCCGACTCGTTCATGTTCGTCGTCGCGGCGGGCGAAGTGCTGGGGCAGGGCTTTGGCAGGCTGACGGATTGACACCGGGGCGCTGGCGCTGGTACACTGACCATACGGGGGGATAACCATGCTCATAATCAAAAACGCGAGGCTGCTCACGATGGAGGGGCTGGCGTTCGATTTCGGGGACATCGCCATAGAGGGGCAATCGATAAAAGAAGTTGCCGAACACATAGATTCCGGATCCGGGGACGAGGTGTTGGACGCAACGGGCCTCTGGGCAATGCCCGGCATGGTGGACGCGCACTGCCACCTCGGGATGTGGGAGGACGGCGTCGGCGAGGAAGGGGCGGACGGGAACGAGAGCGTGGACCCGGTCACGCCGCATCTTCGCGCGATCGACGGGATCAACCCGCTGGACAGGACGTTTACAGAGGCGCGCGAACACGGCGTCACCAGCGTGATGACCGGCCCGGGCAGCGCGAACGTGCTCGGCGGCATGTTCGTGACGATGAAGACGTTCGGCGCGCGCGTGGACGACATGGTTATCGAGGAGCCTTCCGCCCTGAAAGCCGCGCTGGGAGAGAACCCGAAGCGCGTTTACGGCGAACAGAAGAAGACGCCCAAAACGCGCATGGCCACGGCGGGCATGCTGCGCCAGACGCTGATAGAAGCCATCGAGTACGAGAACAGGTGCAAGCTCGGGCTGGACGACCCAAGGCTCATGCCGGAGCGCAGTCTCAAACTCGAGGCCGTCTGCAGGGTCACGCGCCGCGAGATACCCCTGAAGGTGCACGCGCACCGCGCCGACGACATACAGACGGCCTTGCGCATCGCGGACGAATTCGGCATAGACATCACGATAGACCACTGCACAGAAGGCCATCTCATCCTCGACGACCTCAGGCGGGCGGGGGCAAACGTCGTCCTGGGGCCGCTTTTTTCCGACCGTCCCAAGGTGGAGATGCGAAACCTCACGTTCAGGGCCCCGGCGATGTTCGAGCAGGCGGGGATACCCTTCGCGATCATGACGGACCATCCGGTCGTGCCGATCCAGTACCTCCCCGTATGCGCGGCGATCGCGGTGCGCGAAGGGCTCTCCGAGAAGGCCGCGCTCGAGGCAATCACCATCAACGCGGCGCGCATCGCGGGCATCGACGGGCGCGTGGGCAGCCTGAAGGCGGGCAAGGACGCGGACATCGCGCTGTTCGACGGGCATCCCCTCGATTTCCGCTCGCGCGCGGTGGGCGTATGGATCGACGGCGTCCGTGTGCACGAAGCCTAACAGGCCCGCCTTTTCACGGAAGGTGAAACCTTCGCGGAACGTTAAGCAGGGCACCGGCGGCCCCGACTTCCCGAAAAAGCAAGGCTTACATCGTTACGAAAACCCTTCGCGCGCCAGGCGCGCACCCGCTTTTCCTCGTTTCCATATCGATCGGCAACGATTGTTTTAAACATATGATTCACACAAATGATTGAGCGCTAAAGCTTGGACGGCGGCGACCGGGACGGCTCGCGCCATATCCGGCACGGCGCCTGAAACTTACAATAGACCGGGAGGAATGAGGTTGGAAAAGATACTGGAGGTAGGCGGCCTCAAGAAGAGCTACGGAGAGGTCCGGGCCGTGAAAGGCATCGATTTCTACGTGGAGAGGGGGAGCCTTTTCGCTTTCCTCGGGCCCAACGGCGCAGGCAAGACCACGACGATAGAAATCATCTGCACGCTGATCCGGCCGGACGCGGGGACCGTGCGCATCAACGGGTACGCACTCGCCAAAGACGACACGGAGATACGCAAACAGATCGGCATCGTTTTCCAGGACAGCCTGCTGGACCGGCTGCTGACGGTGAAGGAGAACCTCATGGTGCGCGGAAGCTTTTACGGGTACGGAGGGGAACGGCTCAGGGACGCCGTTTCGCGGGCGGCAAAGGCCGCCGAGGTGGAAGGCTTCCTCAACCGGCCCTATGGAAAGCTCTCGGGCGGACAGCGCAGGCGCGCGGACATCGCCCGGGCGCTGGTCAACACGCCGAAGATACTCTTTATGGACGAGCCGACCACGGGGCTCGACCCGCAGACGAGGAAAAGCGTCTGGGACACCATCAAAAAGCTCCAGACAGAGACGGACATGACGGTCTTCCTCACGACGCATTACATGGAAGAGGCCGCCAAGGCGGACTACGTCTTCGTGATCGACGACGGCGAGATCACCGCGAAGGGGACGCCGGCCGAACTGAGGGAGAAATACAGCACCGACCACCTCGTCATCCGCACGGAACGGTCGGACATGCTCACGGCATACCTTAAAGAGGCCGGGCTTCCCTATACTCAGGAAGCCGGGACTTTCACCGTGACGCTTGAAAAGACCCTCGACGCGATCCCCGTCCTCGACGCCTGCAGGGACAGCATCGACGCCTTCGAGGTGATCAGCGGGAGCATGGACGACGCGTTCATCGGAATCACGGGAAAGGAGATGAGGGAATGAACCTGCTTACGCTGACGAGACGGAACCTGAAGGTCTTTTTCAGGGACAGGACCTCGGTTTTCTTTTCGCTACTTGCGGTGTTCATCGTCATCGGGCTCTACGTGCTCTTCCTCGGCGACATCATGGCCCAGGGCCTTTCGCATCACGGTGGCGACATGCGGTTTCTGATCGACAGCTGGATCATGGCCGGTATCCTGAGCGTCACGGCCGTCACGACGACGATGGGCGCCTTCGGCATCATGGTCGAGGACCGCGCCAATAACATCATCAAGGATTTTTCGTCCTCGCCCATACGGCGTACGACGCTGGCGGGGGGATACATACTGGGCGCGTTCATCATCGGGGCCATCATGAGCCTCGTCGCCCTCGTGCTCTTCGAGGCATACATCGTCACGCAGGGGGGCGCGCTGCTGGGGCTCGCCGCCGTGGTTAAAGTGATCGGGATCATGCTGCTCTCCGTGCTGGCCAGCAGCGCGATGGTCTTTTTCATCGTTTCCTTCTTCCGCAGCACCAACGCCTTCGCCACCGCGAGCACCATCATCGGCACGCTCATCGGGTTTCTCACCGGCATCTACATCCCGATCGGCAATCTTCCCGAAGCGGTCCAGGCCGTGATAAAGGTGTTCCCCGTGTCCCATTCCGCCGCGCTGTTCAGGCAGGTCGTGATGGAGGCGCCGATGGCGTCCGTGTTCGCCAGCGCGCCTGCCGCGGCGCAGGAGCAGTTTTCGCTGAGCATGGGCGTCGTGTACAGATTCGGCGACACGCTCACCACCGCGGCCACCAGCATATGGGTGCTGGTGGCGACCGCGGCGGTGTTCTTCGCGCTCGCGACGCTCAACATGCGCCGCAAGCTGAGGTAAGGTCGGCTGCCCGGGAGTCAGATAGTGAAAACCGCCGGCAAACCCATGATGGATTTGCCGGCAGGCGAAAGAGGTTTAGCCATGGACGTAACCATAAGGCGGGAAACCGAAAAGGACCATGAAGCGGTGTTCGAACTCGTGCGGCTCGCCTTCGAAAACGCCGAGTACGGCGACCACGACGAGCAGTTCCTCGTAGAACGGCTCAGGCGGTCGCAGGCCTTCGTGCCCGAGCTTTCGCTGGTGGCCGAGTCCCGGGGAAGGATCGTCGGGCATATCATGTTTTCAGAACTGGTCATCGAGACCGAAAACGTCAGGGTCGGTTCGCTCACGCTGGCGCCGGTTTCCGTTTTGCCGGAATGCCAAAAAAGGGGGATCGGCTCGAAGCTTATTACAAAGGGCCTGTCGGAGGCGAAGCGGCTGGGCTACGGTTCGGTTCTGCTGGTCGGGCATGCGCACTACTACCCGCGCTTCGGGTTCAGGCGGGCTAGCGGATGGGGGATCAGGGCGCCTTTCGACGTCCCAGACGAGGCGTTCATGGCCGTCGAACTCGAGGAAGGCGCGCTGGCAAACGCCGAGGGCACGATGATTTTGCCCGCGGAATTCTTCGGGTGACGGGGATAAAAAGCGAGGCCCTGCCGTTGCAGGGCGGCCGGGGAAAAAGCGGCCGGCGTTCGTGACCGGCCGCAGGATTTTTTCTTTGCGAAGGAATAAAGCGAAACCGCCCATGAAGTATGAATGCGAAACGCATACGAGTTAGTGAGGTCGGCCAATGTCTTTGTCTATAAGAAGGGCGGCGCACAAGGACGCCGCGACGCTCAGCAACATCCACGCCCTGTCCTGGAAAACCGCCTACAGGGGGATCGTACCAGACGCGTATCTGGAACAGATAAAGATGGATCAGTGGGTCGCGGCGTTCAGGAAGTGGTTTGCGGAAGGCGTCTTCAGGGCGGACATACTGTATCTCGGCGAAGACGCGGTCGGATGCGTCACCTACGGGAGGTCCAGGGACAGGAGGTACCGTGGGTGGGGGGAGGTCGTGTCCCTGTACATGCTTCCGGACCATTGCGGCCAAGGCCTGGGGAAACACCTGCTCAGGCACGCGATGGGACAGCTCAGGCGCCAGGGATTCGACAAATGTTATCTCTGGGTGCTGGCCGGCAACACAATAGCGCGCAGGTTCTACGAAAAGCACGGCTTTTCCTGGACGGGCGAGAAGGGCGAGGTCATGATCATGGGGGAGAAGCTCGCCGATCTGAGGTACGTGTACAGGTTCGAGTGAGGAGCGTACACGTTTTGGCGGTTGGGCGCGCGCGGGGCTGCCGCGTCGGGCGGGCTTATTTCACGCGCGCGGCCAGTTCGCCGATGCCGTTGAACGGTTCGGAGCAGGCGTTGCCGGAACATACGTAGAACGTCGTCTTCCCGTTTTTCAGCCCGTATTCCCGCACGAATCCCGCCGCCTCGCTTACCGGGTCGTCCTCGCCGCGTTTGACCAGCACGGAAATGTGGGGCAGGAAATTTGCCTGCATCCAGCCGCGCAACTCGTGCAGATCGTCCCCGTCCGCGGCCGCGCAGACGACCTCCTGCGAATCGGAAAACGCGTACAGCAGTGACGTCAGGAAGAAACAGTACCCGATCGGATAGTTTTTGACCTCTGCTGCGTACGTCTCGAGCTGCCGCCAGGCCAGTTCCCCGAGACCGGGGTTTCCCGTGAGCCGGGAGAGCCTGAGGAGGTTGTGCGCCGCGACGGAGTTGCCCGAGGGCATCGCCCCGTCTGCTAGCTCCTTCGGCCTGTGGATCAGCCGTTCGCCTTCTTCACCGTAGAGGTAGAAACCGCGGCCTTCGTTGTCCCAGAAGAGGTCCAGGGCGGTTTGGTTGAACCGCAGCGCCTTTTTCAGATACCCCGCGTCGAAGGTGCAGGCGTACAATTCCGTCAGCGCCCATACGTAATATGCGTAGTCGTCGAGGTTTCCGCGGTGCGCGGCCTCGCCGTCACGGTAGCGAACGTACAGCCTGTCGCCGTCGGTCAGGTGCTTCGCGATGAAGGCCTCGGCCTTTTTCGCTGCGTTTTTGTACTCCGCTTTCCCGAGGACCAGGTACGCCTTCGCGTACGCGACGATCATCAGCGCGTTCCAGGCGGTGAGGACCTTGTCGTCCTTGTCTAGCTTCGTCCGTCTGGACCGGTAGTCGAACACCTTCGCCCGCAGCCTTTCGATCCGTTCGTCAGGCTCCGAAAAAGCCGGATTTTTGATGAGGTTGGGGATGTTCTTCCCCTCGAAATTCCCCGCGTCGGTGATGCCGTAATAATCGCAGAAAAAGGCGCCGTCCTCCCTGCCCAGAAGGCCGGTCAGCTCCTGCCTTTCGAATACGTAATACCTGCCCTCCACGCCCTCGCTGTCCGCGTCCTGCGCCGAATAGAACCCGCCCTCCTCACCGGCCATCTCCCGTTTGACGTATTCCAGCGTCTTTTCGGCCACGTTCCGGTACAGCTCCCTTTTGGTGACATGGTAGGCCTCGAGGTAGGCGATGGCGAGGAGAGCGTTGTCGTAGAGCATCTTCTCGAAATGGGGGACCAGCCATTTTTCGTCCGTCGAATACCTCGAAAAACCGTAGCCGATGTGGTCGAACAGCCCGCCCCGGTACATCTGCGTGAGCGTCGTTTCCGCCATTTTCAGGGCTTTTTCGTCACGGCGGACGTGATGGCAGCGCAGCAGGAACATGAGCTGGTGGGGCGCGGGGAACTTCGGCGCGTGCCCGAAACCCCCGTAGGTTTCGTCGAACACGCTTTTGAACACGGTCATCGCCCCGTCTATCGGCGCTTCGTCCGGCTCGCCCGCCTCTATTACGGCGGCCTGGTTTATCGCCCGCACGATCCTGTCGCCGGACTCGATGAACCTGCCCCTGTCCGTATTCCACCGCCCGGCCACGCTGTTAAGGATATCCATGAGCCCGGGCGTCGAATACCGGCGGCGTTTGGGGAAGTAGGTCCCCGCGAAGAACGGCTTTTTGTCGGGCGTCATGATGACTGTGAGCGGCCACCCGCCCTGCCCGGTGAGCGCCTGGCATACAGCCATGTACACCGCGTCGATGTCCGGGCGTTCCTCGCGGTCGACCTTGACCGCCACGAATTCGCCGTTGAGCAGTTCCGCGACCTCGCGGTCCTCGAAGGACTCGTGCGCCATCATATGGCACCAGTGGCAGGTACTTTAAAGTATCCAGTCAGCTATACCCAATAGAAAGAAATATCGGCTTATCTTCCCTTTCTGCTTTTTCAAAAACTTCGTCATTCCAAGGGAACCAATCTACCGGATTATTAGCATGTTGAAGAAGATAAGGTGATTTTTCATCAATCAATCTATTGGGTATTTTGCTATCAGACACTTGGCACCACCTCCTTTATCGAGGTTTATTTTGACTTATATTATTTCCGCATCTGCACCACAATATCTCATTGTAAATGTTATTATTGGCAACCTGAGCATTTGGGGGGCAGGTTTATTTTATCTGATTAACGAAAACAACTAGTAAGAACGCTTATTCAAGTATCTTGAACACGACAATAACCTTATCACAAAAGGATAAACGCATATCAAATAGATATTGGAATAAGTTGTTGAAATCATGGTTAAGCAGAGGTGAAAAAATGGTTCATGGAAATTAGAGGATATTCTATTTATGTGTCGAATAAATACTTCGATAGTGTTTTAGGAGATATTTCTGAATGTAAATTATAAGAGGATGATTCTTTCGTACGGAACAAATCGTTCTCTAAATACAAAAGAGAGCATCCTCTTTTATGCTTCAATTAGTCTTTTCAACCACAATCATATTATGCATCATGAAATTTTATGTGTCAAGGAGTATGGATGTGTTAAAAGAGACGAACGATAATATTCTTAAAAACAAGAATATCTGTGAATCTGGCCTAGTATTTTTCTATCAAAGATGGAAGGAATTATTGTTTAATAAAACGCTTGATACATATCAATATTCTATTCATAATGCTTATACTATACTTGAAGAATTAAATGACATTTTGAGCAGTTCTTTAAATTACTTGTACAAATCACGCGCTGCAATTAATGATTGTAAAGCGGAAGCATTGCATCTGTTGAAGTTAGATGATGTTCTTGAAAAACATAAAGAGCCTCTTATTAATAGACTAAGGGAGCATTTAGGAAAGAGTTTATCAAAAAGTGATGAATATTATCATCAGTTAAAAATGTTAAAACATGAAATATCATATGCAAAGGCCGAAATAATAAAGGATTATGATTCGTTATTATTAAATACACTAAAAGAAGATATTATAAAAAATAATTTGGAGAATATCGAAAAACATACAAAATTCTTAATTAGTTTATGCTTGTTTTATGGTTGGTCATCCAATGGTTTGTTTGTTTTACCTGATATTTGCTTGGCTGGCGAAGAAATCTTTGACGTTAAATGGACAAAGTTTTGCTCAATAATTAAAAAGACTGATTATGATCATGTTATTTATATGAGTGTTAATGACATAAAAATAGAATTAGAAACTATGGGATTTAAACTTAAAGAACACGATCAAATAATACGTGAGCACTCAACGATTCCAAATTTTAGATTACCAAATAGTAGATATTTTAAAATTTGCATAAAAGCACCAGACATTTATTCTGCTGCGCAATTAGCAATAAATGAGATATCAAAACACCTTAACATGGCAATATTTCACAATATAATTAAACCCGGCAAATTATTCACGCTTTATATTATAAATTTAAGAAGTAATTATTTTCGCAAAATTAAAATTCATGAATTAAATCATACATATGATCAAGTATATAGCTCAAATTATATATTTCATGTTACAAATGAGATATTTCAAAATCCTGAGAAACAATATATTAAAAGCAGATTAAATAGTGTTTTTGCATACGCCTCCATTAGCCGCTCCTCTATATTTCAGGAACAAAAGTATATAAACTTATGGGTCGCTCTTGAATCGTTACTTAATCTAGGAGGCAACTCTCAAATTGATAATATGAAAAATTATCTCCCTCCCATTTTATGTACGAGATACATTTATAAGATAATCAGAAATTTCATTGAAGATTGTATAAGGTGTGAAGTATCTTTTCGTTTCTCAACAAGAACAATCGATATGGAACAATCATCTAATGCTCAGGTTATAGAAATAATCAAAGTTTTTAACGATTCTGTTCTTTATGAAGAGTTCAAGCAAAAATGTAAGATAAACACACTTTTAAGCTATAGACTTGAGAGCATACACAAACTTATAACTGATATTAGTAATATAAAAAAGAAACTATTATCGCATACTGAAACAATTAAATGGCATGTGCAACGACTTTTTAGAATTAGAAATGAAATTATGCATTTAGCATCAATAAAAACGTCATCAATATTAATCTATGTTGAGCATTTATTTGATTATTTGGGTACAGTGATATCTGAAACTGTTTTATATTGTAAAAATAAAAATTTATCCTCCCTCAATGAGATATATATTGCTATCAAGGATAATTACGATTCATTTATGAAATTAAATTACGTTGACGGAGTATTGAAAACAGGCATAATCGATATACTTATTGACTAAAAGGCAATTTATTATTCACTGCATAAATGGAGTCAAGGATTGATGATTACGTTTGAAAACAATCGGGAATTTATTGTTATATTTAGCTCTAAACAGCTTAGGATACTATACATGGGATACTTATTAGTGTGTACGACTAGCACTCATGTCTAACAGGATAACTATACGCACGCACTGTATCTAAAGGGCGTTTGCCCCGGTTTCTGTACCCCCTGTGAGGGCGCTCGGTATTGTAATGGATGAGCCATTTATCAAG
>Ga0334900_1000931_pt1 | contig 36469 bp, 34 predicted proteins | sample GraSluR3_MG_2_FD_207231 | JGI IMG/M metagenome (GOLD analysis project Ga0334900, IMG submission 207231) | Sludge microbial communities from methane-producing bioreactor in Wageningen University, Netherlands - Granular Sludge_31_08-R3 | ecosystem: Engineered > Bioreactor > Anaerobic >... | reverse complement strand
ATCTATTTATCTATCACAAGATTTACTGGAGTGAGTAAAATGGCACTTGGAAGAGAGACTGTAGAGAATTTACTAAAAATTACCAAACCCCGCTGGAGAACTTCCATCACCAAGGTGGAACCCAACCGGATAATCACCCGAGGATACCCCCAGGAAGACTTAATTGGTAAGATTAGCTTCCCTGAGATGGTTTATTTACTTTTAAAGGGTGAACTCCCTCATAAAAATCAGTCAAAAATGTTGGAAGCAGTTTTAGTCTCTTTCTGTGATCATGGAGTAACACCCCCTAGTACCCAGGTGGCCAGGATCATGGCATCCACCGGTGCCTCCATGAATACTTGTGTTTCAGGAGGGCTTTCCTCCTTTGGAAAACATCACGCAGGAGCTTTAGAACGTTCAATGTGCTTAATACAAAGATTAATTAAGGGGGGTGCGGATTTTGATGGACCTTCAACCTCTCCTTCAGATATAAAGAACACTGCTCTTAATACTGTGGAACACTATCTGAAGGAAGGTAAAAAAATACCTGGATTTGGGCATCGTTTCCATCACGAAGACCCTAGACCTGGTAAACTTATTAAAACAGCTAAAAAATATGGTTGTTTTGGCATCCACAGCGAATTAGTTGTTTCTATTGAGAATTTGCTTCAGGAAATGAAAGGTATCAATATGAATATAGATGGTGCCAATGCAGGTATACTGTCTGATATGGGTTTTGATTGGAGATTGGGAACTGGTGTATTCATGATGGGAAGAGTTCCAGCATTAGTAGCCCATATCTATGAAGAAAAATCTATTGAATCTCCTTTTAGAAAGTTTGTTGAAGTTGAAGATATTTATTACGATGGATTAGACTGTAGAAATATTGCTAATGATAGAAAAGAACTTAATACACCTAAATAAGTTCTTAAACTCTTTTAATACTCGAGAATTAAATAGCAAAAGATAAATATAACCCTGAATAGATTTGCGTTTATCATGGTCATATTAGGGTGATTTAAATGACAACGATATCGGAAGCGATAACAACTATAAAAAAGGCTGAAAATGACGCCGATAAATTAATAGAGGATACGAAAACCAAGTCCTCTGAAATGATTCAAGAAGCCAAATCCAAATCAAAAGAAACCATTGAAAAGGCGAAAGAAGAGGCTAATAGTGAAGCTGAAAAAATCACATTTGAAGCCGAGTCCAATGCCCAAAAGGAAGCATACAAAATAAACAATCAAACCAAAGAAAAAGTAGAGATAACTAAAGGTAAAGCTACCGGTATGGTTGATGAGGCTGCAGAAGTCATTGTAAAAAATATATTATAACGTGAGAACCATGTTCAAGCCGGCAAGGATGAAAAAGCTCAGGATAATCACCCTGGATAAGTATGCTGATTCTGCAGTGAGTTCACTTCACGAAGCAGGACTTGTCCAAATAGAAGATATATCCGAGCGTATACAACAGGACGCAGAATGGAGACAAATCCTTAAACCCTCCAGCGCCTCTCCTTTTACCGGTAAAATTTCTTCCCTTTTGATGAAAACTTCCGGGACTGTTGATTTCTTAAGCTCAATGGCCCGAAAGGAAAAGGGAATTTTACCCATGTTGAAGGGGTTCATAAATCCCCCTCCCATTGAAAAAGTAGAAGTAGAAGCTCTGGATGCTCAGGAACTTATTAAAAAGGCTGAAAAAACCCTGGAAGAAGTTGAATCTGAAACAAAGCCCAATGAAGAAAAATTGAATCAACTGGATTCCCGGAAAACTGAACTTGAAAATGCCCTTAAAGTTTCTGAAAATCTTATTAATTTTAATGTTGACCTTGGTCTTCTGGAAGAATCTGATTATGTCTCTTTTATTGCTGGAAAACTTTCTACAGAATCCTATAATGAATCAAAAGGAATTCTGGAGAATTTAACTGATGAAATTGTTATTTTTGATCAGGATAGTGAATTGAAAGGATTTAAAATACTGGTCATAATAACTGTGAAAAAGCACAGTGACGAAGTTTTAAGTGAGTTACGTAAGCTGGAGTTTGAAAGATTCGAATTTTCTGGTCTGTCAGGTAAGTCTGATGAGATAATTCAGAAATCTAAATCTGAACTGGAATCTATTTCAACGGATAGAGAAGTTGTGCTTAGTGACCTGGCAGATGTTTCTGCAAAATGGTTAAGTCAGCTTACAGCCCTTAAAGAACAGTTAGAAATAGAAAAACAGCGAAATGAAATATTTTCTTCTTTCGGAAAAACCGAAAATACTTTAATGTTTGAAGGATGGGTACCTGAGAAAAAGGTTAAAGATGCTCTGGTAACCATTGAAACTTCAACTGAGGGTCATTCCATTGTCGATGTCTCAGATCCTGATGTGGAAAAAGACAACGTACCAGTGCATCTGGATAACCCTCGATTTGCCAAACCCTATGAACTGTTTGTGAATATGTACTCCCCCCCAGATTACCGGGAATTTGATCCCACCATCCTTATGGCCATTGTATTCCCATTCTTTTATGGTTTCTGTCTTACAGATGCTGGTTATGGGATAATAAATGCCATAATGGGCATTGTTGTTTATAAGGGGTTGGGAAAGAACAGTAAACTCATGGCCAATATGGGTCTGATTTTAATTGCCTGTGGTACCTGGGCATTCATAATGGGAATGATAACCAATGGTTTCATAGGAGATTTATTCCCCCGATGGATTCTCGCAGGTAACCCGCTTCCAACAACCATACCACAAGTTGATGCCTTTAAACATCCTGAAATCATTCTCTACCTTGCTTTAATTGTAGGTGTGATCCACATTAACCTGGGTCTTTTAATTGGAGCCTACAACAACATCACAAGGGGAGATGTCCGGGAAGCTTTAGGAGCTCAGATAGTATGGTTCGTCCTGGAAATAGGCTTAGTACTCCTGGCAGTATTTTACTTAACCACTGGATCTTTAATGACTGCAGGAATAATTGGAGGAATACCCATAGTTATCGGCCTGGCTATGCTCATTTACTTTAACGGAGCATTTGGTATCATGGACCTTACCGGGTTCTTGGGAAACCTTTTATCATACGCCAGGTTATTAGCATTGGCCCTGTCCACTGGTGGAATTGCCATGACAGTTAACATATTAACTGGCATCGTAGGTAGCATGATTCCTTATATAGGAATTATATTGGCCCCAATAATATTCATAGGAGGACATATAGCCAATCTTTCATTCCAAAGTTTAGGTGCATTCATAAATGCACTGCGTTTACATTACGTTGAGTTTTTTGCTCAGTTTTACATTGGAGGAAGTCAAAAATTCAAAGCCTTCCGAGCTAAAAGAAAGCATACTGATATAGGAGGTAAATAATATGGTAGAAGTCGCTTTAGGAACAGCGTTAGCAGCAATAGGTGCCGGTGTTGCCATCGGATTTGCTGGATTAGGATCAGGTATAGGACAAGGAATAGCAGCAGCTGGAAGTGTGGGTGCTGTGGCAGAAGATGAAGAAATGTTCGCCAGAGGTATTATCTTCACTGCACTGCCCGAAACACAAGCTATCTACGGTTTCCTGATTGCTATACTCTTGATGGTTTTCACAGTTATGGCAGGAAAAGCACTGTCTCCAGCATTAGGTCTGGTAGCAATAGGTGCAGGAGCAGCTATAGGATTTGCAGGTTTAGGATCCGGTATGGGTCAAGGTATAGCCGCATCATCATCTGTGGGATCAGTAGTTGAAGACCCAGATATGTTTGCTAGAGGTATTATCTTCACTGCACTGCCCGAAACACAAGCTATCTACGGTTTCCTGATTGCTATACTCTTGATGGTCTTCGCTGGAATTATGGGAGGATAATCAGATGAGTGCCGGGACAGAAAAGATAGTCTCAAGTATAATGTCTGATGCCCAGATCAAAGCAGAATCCATATTAGCAGAAGCTGAAAAGGAAAATGAAACCATTCTCACAGAAGGAGAAACAGAAGCAATTGTTGAAAAGGAAAAAATCTTAGAAAACGCTGAAAAAACAGCTAAAATGAGATATCAACAGATTATTTCAGAAGCTAAGATGAATTCCCGGAGAATGGAACTTGAGGCTCGAGAAGAAGTAATAGAAGAAGCATTCACAAAAGCTGAAGAAAAGCTTAAAGAAATTGCTTCTTCAGATGCATCTGAATACAAGGCATCTCTTGAAAAGGTGATTGTAGAGTCTGGTGTGGAAATAGGTGGAGGTGACCTGGTAATTATGGTCAAAGAAAGTGATGTGACTAAAATAACCAGTTCTTTAGCTTCCATTGAAAAAAACATCGCTGATAAAACAGGACTCCCTACCAAACTGGAGATGGGAGAAAACATCACCACCATCGGCGGTGCCATTGTCAAGACTAAAAATGGTGAAATCGAAGTTAACAACACCATTGAAGCACGGATGCTAAGATTCAAAAAATCTTTAAGATCAGAAGTTGCAGGGATTCTGTTCAAATAAATAGTAGAGGAGATTTCACATGGTAGAAGACATTGCTACACTGGTAACTTCACTGGGATTTCCCTCTATTGAATCTTTTTTAGGTTTAATTATCCTTGTACTGCTGATAATCGGAGCAATTGTAGTTATAGTAACAATTAGGCCTGTTCAGAACATATTCCCCTACACTTATCCCAATGCACGTGTACGGGGACGAGCAGGGAAAATATTCACCGAAAAGCAGTTTTCAGAGATTATTGAAGCAGGGAACATTGATGAAGTGAAAAACTATCTCAGAGGGTTCCCAGATTATGCGAAATATATTGATCAGTACCCCCTGGAAAAGGCTTTAGATACTCAGCTTGCTGAAAACTACGATCTAATAGCCAGGATAACCCCTGCAAACAGCAGAGACGCATTCAAATTTCTGCTTAAAAAATGGGATATCCGAAACATAAAAAGCATAGTCATCGCCAAAAAAGCAGGTTTAAGTGCTGAAGAGACCCTGGACTTGGTGGTTCCCTTTGGTGATCTCACTGCCAAACTGGATGCCCTGGTAGATGCCAATGATATCAACGAAGTGTTAAGTGCCCTGGAAGGAACAGAATACACCTCCATAATAGAGGATGCCATCCCTGTTTATGAGGAAACAGGAATGTTATTACCAATGGAAGCTTCCCTGGACAAATACCTTCTGGAAAATCTACTCAGAACAATTACCACCCCTGAAGATGATAACACTGCTTTACTCAAAAGCTATGTAGGAAGCATGGTTGATGCAGCTAACCTTAAAATCATTCTAAGGGCTAAAGTGGATGGATTGAAATTTGAAGATATTGATCCATACATGATCAGTGATGGTTACCAGATCAGAGAATGGAAATTAAAAGACCTCATGGAAGCAGAGGATGTCTCTGGAGTGGTTAGTGGTTTAGAAGGAACAGAATATGCTCAAGTTTTATCAGAAGCCATGAGCCAATACACAGAAACTGGTTCTATCGGAGCCTTTGAAACTGCCCTGGATAAAAATGTGTCTGAAACCGCCAAACGAATATCATTGAAGAATCAGTTCGGAATAGGACCCATGATCGGTTTTTTAAGCAAAAAAGAAAAGGAAATCAAGAATCTAAAAATCATTGTCCGTGGGAAACGAGAAGAAGGATTTACCCCTGCTATGATTAAGGAGATGTTAATATGAGTTCAAAAATAGCAGTTATGGCAGATCCGGACACAGTGACCGGTTTCATGCTAGGAGGCATAAACGATGGATTTCCTGTTAGTAACATGGAAGAAGCAGGAGATAAACTCAAGGAACTGGCCAAGGAATACTCCATTATAATAACCACTGAAAAGATAGGAGACAATTTCAGAGAAACCATAGATAAGATAAGCAGTGAAAGTGCACTGCCCATGATAATAGAAATTCCAGATAAAAAAGGCTCAATAGATCGGGAATCAGACCCAATCCGAGAGCTTATAAAACGAGTAATCGGGGTAGAGATGGTAGAATGACTGCCGAAGGAAAGATAATAAAGATAGCGGGCCCTGTTATAACTGCTGAAGGTATGAGAGGGACCCAGATGTATGAGATGGTTAAAGTAGGTGATGACAAGCTCATTGGCGAAATCATCGAACTTGAAGGCGACACCGCCACCATCCAGGTTTACGAAGAAACAGCCGGTATGAAACCCGGTGAAGTGGTGGAAAGTACCGGAGGACCACTCTCCGTGGAACTGGGACCAGGAATCATTGGATCCATATTCGACGGAATTCAGAGACCACTGGAAACCATCAAACTAGAAGTAGGAGACTACATTGAAAGGGGTGTAGATGTACCTGCATTACCTAAAGATAAAAAATGGACTTTCAAACCCATAGCCACAGTTGGCAGTGAAGTTAAAGGTGGAGACATCCTGGGTGAAGTACAGGAAACCTCCGCAGTAGTCCAGAAAATAATGGTCCCACCAAGAGTCAACGGTACCCTCAAAAGCATCGTTGGTGAAGGCCAGTACACTGTAGTGGATGACATTGCAGAAGTAGAAACCCCCAAAGGCCCAGTTAAAGTGCAGATGATGCAAAAATGGCCTGTTAGGGTTGGACGACCCTACAAGGACAAATTGGACCCTGACATACCACTAGTAACCGGTCAAAGAGCACAGGACACCTTTTTCCCTGTGGCTAAAGGTGGAACCGCAGCCATACCCGGACCATTCGGATCAGGTAAAACTGTTACCCAGCAGCAGCTGGCTAAATGGGCTGATGCAGATATCATCGTCTACGTGGGATGTGGTGAAAGGGGTAATGAGATGACTGAGGTTTTAAAAGAATTCCCAGAACTCGAAGACCCTAAAACCGGTAAACCATTAATGGACCGAACCGTCCTTATTGCTAACACTTCAAACATGCCTGTGGCAGCCAGGGAAGCCTGTGTGTACACTGGTATAACCATAGCCGAGTATTTCCGTGACCAGGGCTACGATGTGGCTCTAATGGCAGACTCCACCTCCAGGTGGGCAGAGGCCATGAGGGAGATCTCCGGACGACTGGAAGAAATGCCTGGTGAAGAAGGATACCCTGCATATCTGGCATCACGACTGGCACAGTTCTACGAACGAGCCGGCCGAGTAAACACTGTGGGAACTGAAAGTAAAATTGCATCAGTAAGTGTAGTTGGTGCAGTATCACCACCTGGTGGTGACCTATCCGAGCCAGTTACACAGAACACCCTGCGTATATGTAAAGTGTTCTGGGCACTGGACGCATCACTGGCAGATAAACGTCACTTCCCATCCATAGACTGGTTACAAAGTTACTCATTATATGTGGACAGTGTAGAAGGTTGGTGGGAGAAAAACGTGGGTGCAGAGTGGAGGATGACCAGGGATGAAGCCATGGCCCTCTTACAGAAAGAATCCGAACTTCAGGAAATCGTGCAACTGGTAGGACCAGATGCTTTACCTGACAGGGAAAGGATCACCCTGGAAAGTACCCGTATGATACGGGAAGATTTCCTGCAGCAGAACGCATACCACGAAGTGGACACCTATTGTTCCCCAACTAAACAGTACCAGTTACTGAAAACTATTATCCTCTTCCAGGAACAGGCCACAGCTGCCCTGGAACGTGGAGCAGCAGCAGCTGACCTGACGGATTTACCAGTAAAAGAAGAAATCGGAAGGATGAAGTTCATCCCTGAAGATGAATTTGATGCTGAGATTAAAGAAATCCAGGATAAAATAGTTAAACAGACGAGTGAGGTGTGAAAATGAACGCCAATATCAAAACCAGAGAATATACCACAGTCCGAGAAGTGGCTGGTCCCCTCATGATTGTAGAAGGCGTAGAAGGCGTTGCCTACAACGAAATAGTGGATATAGAAACACCAAACGGTGACATGAGAAGAGGACAGGTCCTGGAAGTTAAAGGGGACGTTGCTGTGGTTCAGGTTTTCGAAGGAACCAGAGACCTCAACACCGCCACCACCAAAGTACGATTCACTGGAGAAACCGCCAAAATCGGAGTTTCACTGGATATGCTAGGACGAATATTTAGTGGTACTGGAAAACCCATAGACGGTGGACCTGAAATCATTCCAGAAAAAGAACTGGACATCAACGGAAGCCCAATGAACCCATCTGCAAGGGAATTCCCAGCAGAATTCATCCAAACTGGTATCTCAACCATAGACGGAATGAACACCCTGGTACGTGGACAGAAACTACCTATCTTCTCTGGATCCGGTTTACCTCACAATGAACTGGCCGCACAGATCGCCAGACAGGCTAAGGTGTTAGCTGAAGAATCCGAGTTCGCAGTTATATTCGCAGCCATGGGTATCACCCACGAAGAAGCAAACTACTTCATGCGTGACTTTGAAAGAACCGGTGCCCTAGAACGTGTGACCGTGTTCATGAACCTGGCTGACGACCCTGCCATTGAAAGGATCATCACCCCCCGTATGGCTTTAACCACTGCTGAATACTTCGCCTTCGAACATGACATGCACGTACTGGTTATACTAACTGATATGACCAACTATGCAGAAGCCTTAAGGGAAATTTCTGCAGCACGTGACGAAGTACCTGGACGAAGGGGTTACCCTGGTTACATGTACACTGACCTTTCCAGCCTGTACGAAAGAGCAGGTCGTATCGTGGGTAAAGAAGGTTCCATCACCCAGGTGCCTATCTTAGTGATGCCCCAGGACGATATCACCCACCCTATACCCGATTTAACTGGTTACATCACAGAAGGACAGATAGTTTTAAGCAGGGACCTGCACCGTAAAGGTATCTACCCACCAGTAGATGTGTTACCATCACTATCACGACTGATGAGTGGTGGAATTGGTGAAGGACAGACCCGTGAAGACCACAGTGGTGTGTCTGACCAGCTTTACTCTGCATACGCCGAAGGACGTGACCTACGTGACCTGATGGCCGTGGTAGGTGAAGAAGCTCTAACTGAACGTGACCGTAGATTCCTGGCCTTTGCCGATGACTTTGAAGGTAAATTCATCACCCAGAGCAGGGATGAAGACAGGTCCATACAAGAAACTCTGGACCTCGGTTGGGAGTTAATGAGCTTACTACCTGAAGCAGAGCTTAAAAGGGTACGGGCAGAACACATACCCAAATATCACCCTGACCATAAATAACCCCCTTCCTATTTTTTAGGAAACAAAAAAGAGGGATAAAATGGCACAAGAAATGATAGAAGGCATCAATCCAACACGGATGGAACTTCTAAAACTAAAACAGCGGGAAAAACTTGCAGTTAAAGGGCACAGTCTCCTTAAAGAGAAAAGAAATGCCCTGATCATGGAGTTTTTCAACATCCTGGAAAGGGTTAAAGGATCCCGTGACGAAGTCGCCGTGAAACTTGCGGAAGCCTACCAGGACTTAACAGCAGCCCAGGTTACCATGGGAGATCTGGCTGTTCGTAAAGCTGCCATGTCCGTCACAGAATCAGTTGACGTAGACATTGACTCCAGAAGTGTTATGGGAGTAGTAGTGCCAGTAGTTGATTCTAAATTAAAAGAAAGAACCATTGTAGAACGTGGTTATGGCTTCATGGACACCTCAGTTAAACTTGATGAAGCAGCCAAAAAGTTCGAAGAATCCATCCAACTCATAATCGAGTTAGGTGAGATCGAAAAAACCATCATGTTACTGGCTGGTGAAATTGAATCCACCAAACGACGTGTGAATGCTCTGGAACACATTATCATACCCCGACTGGAGAACACTGTCAAGTACATTGAAATGCGATTAGAAGAGATGGAAAGGGAAAACTTCGTAAGGTTGAAAATGATCAAGAAAACCATGGAAACGGAGGCCGTTTAAATGGTTAGAATCATAACACGACTGGATCAAGTTAAAAAAGAGCAGGAAAAACATGCAAAACCGGCCATTGATTTCGAGATAGGTAATATCTCTGGAAAAGTCAGGGCCATAATTGCCGCTGAAAACAAGGCATTTAAAGCTGGGGAAACAAAACCAGTCAAGATCAAAAAGATCGATATCAATGCCAATCATATTTCATTCATCAGCGCCTACGGAACCAACAAGTATGGACACACCCTGGCAGTTGGTGAAGAAACCTATCTCCCCATAAGCATGGAACGAACAGCAGACCACGCTCTTTTCGCAGCTGCACTTGACTACCAAGTGGAAAAAGATGATTTATTAGGCATTTTAATACTCCTACCTGTGGAATTGAACTTCTAAGGAAGAATTTGTCTGGTAAATTTTCTTTATTTATTTTATTTTTGATTAAAAAAAACTTTAAGACTTAATCCTCTTCTTTTTACATCCCAACTATTTATGAAAGATTTGCTCACTATTTTTTATATTAATTGAAAAAAAGTATGAAAAGGTTTATTATTGAAGTTTAAAGGAAAGGAAGGTTAATTGATATTTTAAACTCCAAATAATTTATTTTTTATGTAGTTATTCAATGGCTCCTTGGCTTCTTCAATTTGCAACAGGATGTCATCCAATATATATCTAACTTCTTGGTAGTCTTCCATGGATTCATCACGTTTTTTTTCCAGTTTTTTCATTTCTTTAACTTTTGATTTCCTCCGAACTCTGGAAATAACACCGGGAGATTTCCCTCCCGCATAATCCATATTAATCTTATGCATCTTCGCCAAAAAATCACGTTCAATACCCTTGATATCTTTTTGTACGCTTTTTTTAAGTTCCTTGAGAATCAGTTCACGTTCATTGAGTTCAGCTAATATCCTTCTGGAATCAGCAATAGAATCCGCTTCTAAGTCAATCTCAATAATTTCAGCAATTAATCTATGGTACTCGTTAATTTTTTTCATGTAACACCGTTAAAAAAATGAGATTTCATAGCATTCAGCTATTTGTATCACTGTTCAATGTCTAGCACTAGTTTTAAAAGACCATCATCAATTTCACAATGACTACTTAGATCATCATTATCCTTTTGTATCTGTCTTACTTTATAGAGAATGTTGGTAAGGGCAAAGGTGTTGAAAACTCCGTTTATATTCTCTGGCTTGGAGGATATAAGAATAATTAGAACCTGATTCCCTTCCACCAGCACATTATAATTTATGGCATTAATGTAAATGGTGTCAGATAACCTGAGAAGTAGTTTGATATGTTTAATGGGAAGTCCACTGGTGCTGATTATCTCTTTTATCTTATCATTTTCTCTGCACTGTTCTATATCAATATCCACAATATCCCCCACATTTACTTGTTTACTACAATATTATATTAGCTCATTAATAAAATGTTAACCATGACCAGAGATCATAATCGGGAGGATAGGCTCATAAAAAAACAGATCCTGATCCTGAATCGCCATGTACCCCGACGTAGAAAAACTCTGCAGGAACTCTTAAAAGAGGATAAACCCCATGTATTAGGTAGTGATGGAACACGCCACCGTTTCAAGAGGGTTGAACTTGAAAAGATCGCATCAATGATTCCAGAGGAATCATGGGGACGTTTGAAACTTCCCATTTATATTGAAATTGATTCAGAGAGGAGTGGATCACGTATAAAAGGAAAACTGGAATGTGCCTTGGTAAGTCAGATCCTGGGAAAAGATGATGATGGGAGTGAGGAAATTTATATTTACCGACCAGATATAAAGGTAGTAAGACAGGATTTGCCAACCACTTCACAATATATATTTCTGGTTAGGTGAAATACTGGTTTTAAGTTGTATGCATTCCCCTCGTGATACTCTAATGATAGAACGAATACTCACCAATGAATAAAACTAACATAAAAGGATGAATCTAATGGGACTTAAAGGTATATGGAAAGCAATAAAATCATTTTATTATGATATTTTATGTGATTTTGATTGGGAAGAGATAATGAAAGACCCGGATAAAAGAGCAAAAGTATCTGTGGTAGTTTTCGGTGCGGAGATTTTAGTTACCATCAGTATAGTAATTGGAACACTGATTTTCATTTATTTAGTTGTTTTTACCTAAATATCATTTTTCAGGCCATAAAACCCCTATATTGCAGGTTTCAATGTTTTGTAAACCTTTTTAACAATTTTTTTAGCCGAATAAATTGTATCTTCCATTATTTTCCCAGAAGTTATAACTGTGGCTAAGGGTTCACCTTTCTCAATAATTACTCCAGGGTAAGGTAGGTCATGGACTCCTGCAAAGTCCAGATCACCCACCTGGGATCTTTGCTGGGCATGGATGATCATTTTAACTGCAAATTTATCTGGAGGGGTGACTTCCATAAGGTGTCCCTTACATGCCTCAAGATGAGCTTCTGCCAGGTTAATATTCAATGCTTTCTCAGCACATTCAAAGGTTCCCTGCAGGCGGGGGTTGACCTCGAGGAGGTACATTTCACCATCTTTAATAATGAAATCCACTCCATTTGAGCCTATTAGGGATAGATGGTGGGTTACTTTCTGGGCAATTTCTGAGATTTTTTCATGTCCAGTGTAGGGTGTAATGTTTCCACAGTATCCAAAGGGTTCCCTCTGACCCAGTTCTGCATCACCTATGATCTGACTGCTGGTGAGTATGGTTTGAACATCATTCCTGGTGGAGAGAACTGAGGCACTGATATTCTCCCCAGCTATGAATTCCTGTAAGATCCAGTGATCACTTTCAATTTCCTGATAGTTGAGATCTGTTTTCTGTGTTATACTATCCAACCTGCGCACTCCGTAACCACCTGACCCATATCTGGGTTTTAAAATAAACTGTTTTTCTGGTGTGCTGGTGACAATTTCCCTAGCTTCATCACTATCTGTGAGTAGGTAGGTGTCAGGGACATTGAAACTATTTTTAAGTTTCTGATAGAGACAGAATTTATCTTCAACACATTCCACAGTGGGGTTTCCTATGATTTTATGGGAGGGGAACCAATCTGGAGATGCTCCGGCACAACAGAGAACACCATCAACATCATCCACCATCTCCAGAGCCATTTCCCTGATAAGAAGTGGGTTGAAATGTTCCGTGAACTTACCACATGACTTGTGGGGTTTTTGATCCAGAACTGATTTAAGTTGATGAGTACAGTTCTGTAAATCCATGGCTCCGAAATAATCTGCAGAATAAATGTGGTATCCTAACTTTTTAAGGGAGCAGGCCACAGCACGGGTGTTGGCACCCGCCAGGAGAATTTTTTCCATGTGATTACCTGTGAAAATAAATAGTCCCGAGCGGAGTCGAACCGCCGTCGCCGGTTCCAAAGACCAGCAGGATTACCACTACCCTACGGGACTAAACAATAAAAAAGGCCGCAACTGCAGCAATCTCCTTTTAGGCGGAGGTGATATTTAAACTTATCTACACACTATTTAAAGTAGGTTAAATGATTTAAAGTAGACCTGGAAGGGCTTTCTTATCGCATTTCGTCTTCAAACGACAACTACGACATTTTCTAGGATTTTTAGTGGGTATGAAATCCTTTTTACCTAAAATCAGATCGTGAACTCTGTTAATTAATGATAATATGTTTTTTTCTGCTTTTTGGTCGAAGTATGCCGACCAGAAAATGTTATCAGTTCCTCTTTCCCTGAGGGCTGCTATTATTTTCCTATCATCTTCTACTGTGTCTTTAAATGCCAGGCAGTATCCAAAAACCTGGTGAATGGATGAGGGGAATGCTCTACTTCCAGGTTTATCATCGATGATCACAAATTCATCAGGAGTCATCCATACTTCATCTATATATCCCCGGATCCCATAACTCTCGGAGATTACTGGTAGTTCTCGGGAGAGTAATTCCAGAGTTTTTGATGTTTCCAGCATCTCTTCAAAGGTGACAGGTTCTGCATCCTTCTTGAAATCTTCTTCTAACCTGGTGTGTTCCTGGGTTCCTATTACCATGTCCAATGTGGGTTGGACTTCCACACCCTTAACATTTTCCAGGTAGATACTGTATTCACAGTATCCCTGTTTATTCAACCAGCTGATGGGGAAGTTGTTGCGCCCTCCCCTGATCATAACCTGGGATATATCAGGATGCATTTTGGATCTGGTCTTGGGCATGGGTTACACCGTGATTGTTAAAGAAATAGGTGGAATTTTTTTCCACACAGTATAATCCTTGATTTATAATAAGAATAATCTTATGGTAGAGCATCTGATGAGTAATAACTTTATTCTTCTTCCTGTTCCTTCTTGGTCAGACGACTCTTAAGAGAGGTCCAGAGGTCTGTATCTTCCTTGTCCTTTTTATCATCTTTAACAGAAGAAGTTGGAGTGTTTTCCTTAATTTTATTCTGTTCAGCTGCCAGTTCCTTACTAGACACCTGCCCCTTGAAAGATCCCTTCTGAACGATTTTTTTATCCGCTCTCTCTTTTTTCAGGGCGTCTATAAGTTTTGTTCTGTCACTTTCAAGTTTTTTAACCCTTTCTTCCAGGTCCTGCTGTTTTCTGCGGGCTTTATTGTATTTATTGAACAGGCCTTTGTAGGTCTTGGACAGTTGGTTGTGTTTCCATTCTAAGTCTGCCAGTTCAGTTTCATATTGGGCCAGGTGTTTTTTGTATTCTGATTTTTGAGCTGAAATATCTTTCAACTCTCCCTCCTCATCCACCAGATCTTTAAGGTCACTTTGGGGTATGATGAATACTTCCATGCTGCAATCCAATTTATCCGACCTTTTAAGGGGAACCAGGTATTGATTATATTCATAGGTCTTTTTTTGGCCCCCAACATTTTTCTTGGTCTTCTTTTTATAACATTTAACTGCAGACTTTACCAGTTTCACCATTAAATTACCTCTAAAACAATTTCATGACAACTTAGAGTATATTTTCTCCTTTGTATGTTATGTTCTTAGAGTTCATAAAGGTTCTCAAAAAGACCCCCAAGCACTCCCTCTAACGTAATTAAAAGAAGATTTATCATACCTACATGGCCCGGGAACCTTCCACTTATAACTTATACTTTTCATTAATTTATATAAGTTAGAGACACAAAAAAGAATTGAGTAAGGTTATAAACCATTACCACTCCTTCCCAATAGTATAAATCTTTAGAAGATTATGAAACCAATCCTGTTTTTAATCTGTGGGATGGTGTGGTATTTTTAATCCATCCTTTTGATTCGGTGATGATTAATGGAAAAGGAAAGACTCCTCCTGGGATATGATAAATTTCTGATGATGGCCCTCCTGAAAGAGGGACCTCAAAGTTTAGAGGAACTGGATGATAAGACCATTCTTTTCTTATCCCTTATCTGGTACCAGCAATTACCTAAAAAAAGTCAGCCTTTAATGGAAAAATTGTTTTTCACCTTAGCACATATCAGATCTGAATTGGAAGATGAAAGGGCTGCTAAAAAAACTGGTAAAACTGAAGAAGAGTGTGAAAAACTCATTGAAAATGGATGGGTGAAACTGGAAGATGGTTATTATTCTCTAAAGCCTGAGGGAGAGGATTTGGCTGGGAAATTCGTCCAGAATATGGAAAAAAGAGCTTCTAGGGTGCGTAAGGATTTCTTTAAAGTTGATGCTGCAGCTAAAAACACCACGGTATTGGATGCTTTTCTGGCTGTGCTTAAATTAGGATCAGGACTGGTGAGTGGGAGTGTGGGGCTCACTGCTGATGGTACTGATGCTACCATGGACACTATCTCCGCCTTTATGGTATGGTTGGGAATCAAGTATCACCGAGAAACTTTGTCCACTCTTCTGGTGGTATTCGGATTATTCTTTGCCTCCCTGAGTATAGGTTATGATTCAGTTACTCATCTTATAAGTGCCTTTTACGGTACACTCACCCCTATGGGTATGCCCTATCTGGTTATAGTGGTGGAGGGTGTGGCTATTTTGGCTGCGGTTTTCCTGTTCTATTATCAGCGCTATGTGGGGAAGGTAAATTCCAGTTTAACCCTTATTTCCCAGTCAGTGGATAGTAAAAATCATATATTCATAGGTTTATCAGTTATTGCTGGGGCGGTTTTCACCTTGCAGGGTGTTTACTTTGTTGATGCTCTTATAGCCTTGTTTATAGCCATTGGAATATTCAGAGATGCCACGGATTTACTCAGAGAAGCTATTTCAGTCCGGAAGGGGGAGGAAGAAGATTATTCCCATTATAAACTTCCTCTGGAGGAGACCTGGGAGGGTAATAAAATGATGGCATTTCAGAACTGGATATTATATATTCTGTGGGGTAAGCATAGGACACGTCCAGAAATTGTTTCATCCTTGGGATCTGTTTTCAGTCCAGATAATTACATTCCAGTCTTGTCAGAGCTTAATGCTACGGTTAAGGAGGTTCATGACTTTGATGAGATCTTTGATGATCTGGTAGTTCCTCTTAAAAAAGAAGAACTTCTCATTTTAGAAGAAGAAGTTTACACCTTGAGTGATTCTGGTAGTCAGTATCTGGAGAACTTTTTAAGTAATTTTGATTACTATGATGTTCACATGTCGGATACTATTCTTCTTTCCATGGCTGAGGATGAATTCAGTGATGTACATCATATTTAGCAAGCTAGGTTAATCTGTAAAGTGTAAAATAAGTATAGAGTAAAATAGGTATAGAAAATATTTGAAAAGAGTTAAAAATTAATTCCGGTTCGGGATCTTCCGTTTTGGAACTTTTTTTCTTGTTTTATTGGCTGCAGATAGTAGTTGTCTGTATTTAGCCCTTAAATAATCTATATTTTCTTCAATAAGTTCGTTGATGAACTTTTCCACACTCTCATCATCAATAAAGTCACGTATTCTGTAAAACTTAGCCATAAAATAAATCTCCTATTGCAGGGTGAATGTTGGTTGTGAGGTTTTATATATGTTACTAACAATTTCGTTATAGTACAGTTTAACGAAATTCTAATTAAACAAGTGAATATTCCTAAAGGAAAATAATGTAAATTAAGTGATATTAATTAGAATTACGACTGTATTAGGGGCTTATGAATTGAAAATAGTATAAATTATCTTTTTATTTGTTCATATTTACATATGCACTATTTAATATTCATTTTAATTATGTTTAATACATGAAACATGAATTTAAATGCAACAATGTGATTCTATTACACATATTTTATTTTTCCTTAGTTAAGTATTAATAATAGCTAAAACTAACACTTTTTTGAAGAATACACTTACTAACTAATTAATCTAAACATCAATGGACTTATTTTCACCTTAATTAACTTTTTTAAGGTGCGCCATACAACAGGATTTCAATAATACTTAATAATTTATTTAATAAAATACAAAGGAGGTGAAAACATACGAAACCAAACGATTACAACTAAAACTAAATTCATTATTCCTTTACTGCTAATAAGCTTAACCTTATTAATCTGTTTGAGTGCTGTTTCTGCAGCAGATGTTTATGTTAATACCACTGGAAATGACACAAGTGGTACGGGTTCTATTGACAATCCTTACCTTACTATACAAAAAGGAATGGACAGTGTAAATCCAAATGAGACAATATACCTTGCCGACGGAACTTACAAAGACACAGGAAACACTAACTTAACAATAAACAAAAACATGACCCTTATCGGCCAAAGTCAGGCAGGCACCATAATTGATGGTCAAGGACAAGGATCAATATTCACAATCAACCAGGGAATAACCGTTATATTAAAGGATTTGACATTAACCAACACCAGTACAACTAAGAACGGTGGGGCTATTAACAATAACGGAACTTTAACAGTGTATAATTGTAACTTTAACAAGGATGCTGCGACTATCTTTGGAGGAGCAATCTACAATAGTGGCACCCTAACAGTATCTGACTGTAACTTTACACAGAACACTGCAATTGGAGGTGGGGCCATCCATAACGATGGAATATTGGAAGTGATTAACAGCACCTTCAATAATAATACAGTGCCAAGCGGTGTTGGTGGTGCTATCGCTAACTACGGAAATTTAAACATGACTGGTTGTTCTTTTGATAATAACTTCGCATGGTTTTATGGTGGAGCTATTTACAACTCTAAAAACTTAAACATGACCAACTGCACATTCAAAAATAACACCGCTGAAGAAGGAGGAGCTATTTATAATTATGCAACTGGTATATTAAACATAACCCAAACATCATTCAATAATAACTCCGTAGATTATTCAAACGGTGGAGCAATCTACAATAGTGGAACACTAGCCATAACTAACAGTACACTTACAAGTAACACAGCAAAAATCGACGGGGGAGCTATCTACAATAGTGGAACACTAACCATCACAGGGTCCACACTCACAAACAACACCGCAAGTAAAGGAGGATCCATCTACAACAAAGAAGGTGAATTAACCATAGAGGACAGTACAATCGAATATAACACCGCGACAGCCACAAGTAAAACTATAGATGTAGATGCTAGTGGTGCAGGAATCTTCAATGATATTAATGGAGATTTAACAATTGATAACTGTATCATCCAAAATAACAATGCCACAGCCTCAGGTGAAGGTGTAAACGTGCATTCTTTTGGTGGAGGGATATGCAATGGTGGAAATCTCTTTATCAATAATTGTATCATCCAAAATAACAATGCCATAGCCACAGCCGCTTCACAACTCAATATTGTATCTGCTGAAGGTGGAGGAATCTACAATGATAATATTCTTATCATTACTAACAGTATCATTCAAAGCAACACCATCACAGCCACGGCTGATACGGACGTGATTATTTATGGGGCCGGAATCTCCAATTCTGAACATGGAAATGTGTATATTGACAAAAGCACCATCCAATACAATAACGCCATCACAACCACAGATGCAAGTGTAGGTGTTTACGGTGGAGGAATACTCAATAATGGAAATCTGTATATTAATGACAGCTCTATCCAATACAACACAGTTGCGGCTACTACTCCAAGTATAAATCGCATTGGCGGTGGAGCTATATCTAATTCATACATTGGAAATGTGTATATTGACAAAAGCACCATCCAATACAATTCGGTTAAAGCCACAGGTGGAGATATTTTTGCCGTTGGTGGAGCAATCTACAACGAGAATGTTCTAATTATCAGTAACAGCACCCTTCAATACAACAATGTCACAGCCACTGGTGGAAGTGAATATTCGGATATTTACGGAGGAGGAGTATGCAATTTTGGTGATATGATTGCAAATTTCAACCGGATTATAAATAATTCCCCAAATGCAATACATAATGATGCAGAATCTGTCCCAGATCTTCAATATAACTGGTGGGGTTCAAACGACCCTGTTTGGAGTAATATCATATATGGATGCAGCCCTCCTGACAATTGGGTTATTTTAAGCGTTAATGCAAGCCCTACAAATATCAATAACACCAAAACATCAACTATAATGGCAGATTTCAACCATATTAACGGTGGTGGTATTCTAACTGGTGGACATATTCCTGATGGAACCATAACTTTGGAAGTACCATGGGGAAGCTTAGTTGACGCCATATCTGGAACAGGAAATTTACCTTTATTGAGTAGTATAGGATCAGTATCTCCCGTGAGCGACTCTACTGTAATAACTCATTCAATCACATTAAATACTATAAATGGCGTTATTGCAGCTACATTCTATGCTAATGAAGGAGCAGTAAACCCCTTATTTAACCCTGTAAAAGTTACTGCAACTGCTGATAACTACACTACAAACAACACAGAATCTGCTTATATCACCATCAACAAAGCATCAGACCCATATATCAAAATAACAAGCAATAATAACAACCCTAAACTAGGAGAAACATTCAAAATAACCTACAAACTCGGAAACAACGGCCCAGATGCAGCATACAATGTAACAATAACAATACCACTACCAGAAGGCTTTGAATACACTCATATTAGTGGTGATGGAGATTGGACTTACGATGCAGACACTAATACAATAACATGGACTATGACAAAGGTAGAAGTTGGTGATCCTTATCTGTATGTTTCAGGTTATGTAATTAGACCTGGAGTTTATGTATTTGGTTCTTCAATCTCTTCAGAGACATACAATATCAACAGTCAAGGTGTAACTCCAATTACAATCAATGCAGTGAGTGAAGTGAAAGCAGCAAGTAAAACAATACCCATGCATAGTACAGGATTACCCATATCTGGATTAATACTTGCAATTCTAGCAGTGTTTGGTGGTTTAGCAACCTCAAAAAGAAAATAAACTCTTTTTTTCTTTTTTTTATTTTTTCTATGAAATATAACGACCATACGGCCAAAGATAGTGCCCAATAACGAAGTTGAATGTCACAATAAATAAAATGCTCATTCTAATTTTTGACACTATCCTTATTCACTTCGATCATTCCAAAACCCATGCTATTCTTTTCACCAAGTCCACAGCCATAAGCAAACTCAATAAGGTTAGTATCCGCTTCAATTTCAAAGTTCATCATGTAACCCCTATGGAAATCCCCTTTAATCTCAATTCTGCGTCTTTTGGCTGTTTTCATGTCCGGTTTAAGCTTCACCCAATTATCACCATTGTAATCTCCATAAAATGAAATATATTTGTTTATAAGATTTTTCTGAACACCTTCATAGAATCTTTCATCTCCAGGTCCAAGATCCCATATCTTAAGCTGACCATCAATTTCCCTTTTTATACTGGCTGTCACAGGAGATAATGTTTTCATCTTCATTTTATTCTTAAATTCAGGTTTTTTCAGAAGTTCAATTTTTTCAACTAGTAATTTACTCCCTTTGAAATCCACTTCAGTATTCTCTAGATGACCCTCCACAAGACTCTTTATCAAATGATCATTGGGAGAAGAAATGTAAAATGAAAGTTTACCATCACTTGAAACAATACCTGGTTTAGTACGCTTCCATTTTGAAAAATAGATTTGAGAAAAAGTAAAAAACTTGAAATCATTTGAATAATGGAGTTTAACTGCTAAATCAAGGTCATTTATCTTACGATAAATAATAGCAGAAAGAACATGGTTGTAATTATAGGGAATTAACAAATTTTCATTGGGTGACCTCAAACTGATTTTCAATCGCATTATATCCACCTAACTATATTTTCACACATTTGAGTCTAAAAGTCTATTTCATTCAAATCATACAATCTTCTTCCCTATCCAATCTCAACCCCACTTTTTCATCGTATACCATGTTTACAAAGTAAGTTTCCATGTCATGTTCAATATTATCCTCTTTTTCCAGTTTTTTAAACTGCCTTGTACTTATATGAAGAATATAACTCATAGCCTCAAAATACCTTTTTTCTTCCAACTCTTTCAGATAATCCATTTTATATCTAAGAGGAACCACTTCATAGGACTTAAAAAGTGAGTAAAACTCCATTTCGCTTCCTTTATCATTTATGAAGGGAACTATCCTACGGTGGAATGACTCAAAATGCTTTTGAACCCTTTCAAATTCTTCTTTATCCTTTCCAAAATACCCATCACCATAGACATCATCCACAATGTTCTGGATAAGCTCTTCCTCTAAAACTTCCACATTTTCAAGGCTTGCAAGGGTTTTAGCAACAAGTTCAGGAGTATATATGTATTTATCACTTTCAGAACCTTCAGAAAATACATTTACCAGAGCTAGTTTTTCCCTTCTTTTCCTGTTCACACGGCCGAATCTCTGAATCAACGCATCAATAGGGGCAGGCTCCGAATATAAAACATCATAATCAATATCTAAAGAAACCTCAATTGCCTGTGTCCCCACCAATAAATCAAGAGTATCCAATGATCTTTCAATTTTTTCCCTATCTCCAAGCATGAATCTACTATGTAAAAGGGCGCTATTTTCTATTTCCCCAAATAGTTCTTCAAAAACTTCTTGAGCCCTTTGAACCGTGTTACAAACTATTAAAACCCTTTTACCATTTTCAAGATCTTCAAATATCAGATCAAGGTTATCCATTATGTTTCCCGGAACAACGCTCACCTTATGTCTTGTGAATTCCTTAAGCTCTGTTTTATCCATTTTTATTTCTGTTGTGATTCCTAAATTCTCCTTAAAAAGATTTTTAATAAAAGTGGGAAGAGTTGCAGACATCACAAGCATGTCTGCGTTGTAATCGTTTTTCAGAATCTTCAGGATCTCTAGGATGAGTGAGGTCGTATGGGCATCATAGGCATGGATTTCATCAAGAATAAATAACCCATTGGTCATCTCTGATATCTGCATTTCAAATCCTCTGGATCCAAAGAATGCCTTCATTATCTGGAAGGGAGTCAAAATTTTGTAAGGTCGGTAGATCTTCTTACTTAAACTTCTAATTTCCCTAATATCACTTTTCACTGTATCATAATCTATGTTATCTCCTGATAACTCTTTATAAAGAAAATATGATGATTTACCATGCAGTAAACCAACAAGATCCTTATTTTTAAAGTCTTTTTGGAGTCTTTTATACATTGCATTTATGCTTGCTGTGTAGGGAAGTAAATAAAAGACACGTTTGGACTTATTCGAGTTCTGGTTGTTATCACTCCATAGAAGTGATGCTTCTGTTTTACCACTTCCAGTGGGTGAGGTTAAAAATGCACTTCCTTTAACCTTTGCTGCTTCTTCCTGGACCTTTCGAAATTCTGGAAAATCATACACTGCCCTCATATCTGAAATTCCAGTTAAAATTTCATATTTTGAACCAGAGGCTAAATGATCGCAAGCATTCAAAAAACCCTTTAGAAAAACCCCATATTTTCCATGTAATGCTGTATATTCCTCATCTTCCCATTCATTGTAGTAAATACGTGCTGAATCTTTGTAAACATTTTCCAGATCATTAATTGAGATAAAACGATAGTTATCTAACCTATATCCTAAATATTCATTACTCCATTTTTCAATAAGAATAAAATAGTTTAAAAGTTCTTCAAAGTTAGGTTCAAGTTCTGATAATTTTTTTTGATACAATTTTTTCCCAGGAGGGCTTGGAAATGTATTGTAACGTTCCCTAAGCTTATTTATATCTTTGTGATGAGTTATAATGGCAAGTCCTATTGCATCCTTGCATTGTTGATCATAATTCAGGGCGGATATAAATCCGGCAGAGAGTATTTCATGGCGATATTTCCACGGTGATTTCTGATTACCTTCTTTAAGCATTTTCTGGAATCCAGTTGCCCCTTTACCAAAATCATGCAAAAAAATAGAATAAAAAAGGTGTTCCCAGAAATTTTCCACCCCACATAACTCTGGAACATTAGGGTAGGCTTTTTTGATACTTTTAAAAACCTTTAAAGAATTTTCTGTGTGTTTTAATAGTGTTTCATTCGGTTTTGCTAGTAACTGGCCTGTTTCAATATCATTATCCATGGAACCAAACACCCCAATCCATTTCATCATCGTAGTGACATTCTTCAGAGTATCTGAAAAACTGGTTCATCAAGATGAATGGTTTGGTACCTGCTGCTTTTCGTGGTATGGTATCTGTGAAATGAGTTGGAAGAGCCTGGATAGTTCCATAGGCCCCCTTTAGATCAAAGGGTAGGATGGTTCTTCCAAGTTTCGCATCTTTTTTTCGTTCCAGTTCAACTTCTTTGATTTCACTTATATTTACGAGATCTGTGGAACGTCCCAGCAGAACTGGATAATATGGGTGCTGGAAGTACCTTCGATAGCCCAGATCGTTCAGATAGAGATAAATTTCAGGATCCACAAGGAATTCTCTTTTCATGACATTTGATTTTCCAGTTAGGCCAGATAACTCATATATGGTCTCAAGATCAACTGCTTTTCCAGTATGTTTGAAGACATATCCCACTGAAACATCTTCAGGAGTCACTAATTCTCCTTTAACTGCAGATATGAGACCATAAATTGTACTTAACGGCGGAACCGGCAGAGTAGGTTGAAAACCGCTGATAAAGGCAGGGTATCTGAACGAAGTTACCCAACCTTTAATCAGGACCCTTAATGCTTTCATACTTACATCAACTCAGGAATTTTATTTGAAAATTGATCTGTGGCTTCTTTAATTGTTCCCACATGTATTTTACTGTTTTCTTCAGATAATTTTGCAAGAGGCTGTTCTAACTCATCCATGAATCCTTTTCTGAGCCCTATGTAGATATCACTGAGTAAAGATTCTTCATACTCATTTAAAACTTCTTTAAGAGCTTTGATATCTATTACTGCTTCCCCATTCTCTTCTTTTGCTATGTTCATAAAGATATGGTTGCCCCCATCAATTGCAGCAATAATCAGGAATTTAGGAGAAACATCAGTTAAATGAGATGTTAGTTTGGCACCACCCTGAAGGTATGGGAGGGCTTTGATAACATCTTTTGCTCTTTTTATTCTTATTTCCTCTGGCATTATCCATTTTTTATTCTCTTCTTCTAGAGATAATCCTTTTTCTTCAGCCAGTTCTTCAAGTTGAGGGTGCATATTTTTATAACCAGTTTTTTCTTCTGCATAAAATACACCTAAGCTATCTAGATCAACTGAGAATATGCCTTTCAGGATTGTGGAATAAAATTCATGCTCATAGGGTACAGGATCACCTTCATGTCTAGCCATAACACCAAAATCCTGAGTTGGACTTTGCCCTATAACTGAAATCAAAGGCGAGTTCTTTAAAGGAGATATACGCGTTACAGTTCCCCCTTCTTTTGCTTTTAAAGCTCGCATATACCCAAAAACGTCATCATCATCATAATCAATAGGATTTGCACTGGTAAATGCTATTTTCTTTTCTCGACTTATGGGGGACATTTTCCAGTCAAATTTCTGTTCCAGTGTGTCTCTCCACCAATATCTGAGAGCTTGGCCTGAAACATAAGGATAAATTTTTCTTCCCCTCCGGATTGATTTTACTCTTACTATGTTTTCTGTTCTATCCCCTGCATCCGCTCCGGCATTATTAAGCGCGGAGTGTGGTGCATCCACTAACATGAATCCTACTACTGTTTTTGACATTATTCTGCCTCCCTAATTTCTTCTTCTATCTCAGATGAGGTTATTATCTCATCTTCTTTGCCCTGTTCAATTATCCATTTCTGCAATTTTTCGTATATCCTGAATAAAATTAGGTCCTGAGTTTCCCTCCATGTTAAATTACCATCTGGGAAAAGGTAGTTCACGTATTCATCAAACGTGAATAGTGGATCTTCGATACCATTTTCGATTCTTTTTTTAATTACTTTTCTAAGCAGATTACGGTAATTATTGTAGTTAGCAGCTGTTTCCAGTTTTTGTAATGTTTTCATGTCATCAGCAGTTTTTATATACTCTGCAAGCTCGTCCCCAACCCTTTTTATTGCATTTATCCTTTTTTCATCCATATTTCGCACCTCTTCAAGATAATGTTCAATTAAATCCCATCCTCCTATTGCCTCTTTGTTTTTTCTATCAATAAAAAATCTGATGATGGATTTACCCTCTAAAAGATTGTTATAAACAAGATTTGGATTATTTTTGTAGTCTCCTTCTTCTTTTACTTTATCCCAGTTCACGCGCCAATAACCACTCCTGACTATTCTCAACCAATCATCATATTTTTCATGTTGTGGCATATATGCCAGGAACGTGAAAACTGGAGTCGGAACATGATAAATATTTAAATTAGGACCCTGATTGTAGTTGGTAAAATGATAAAACGATATTGATGGCTTTTCAAGGTACCATCTCTCATCATAATGCAAGATCACATCCTGCATAACGTGGAAAAGAGCATTAACCGGGTTTTTATATCCTTCATTGAAGCATCCCGTAAATTCACCAGCCACAATCTGTTTTCTTACATTTTCAGCAGCCTTTTTTGACCAGTATTTCATGACTTTGGGAGAGTTTGAGTGAAGCAACAGCATGTTTCCACAGGCGTACATTACAAGAGGAAGGAACTGAACTGCAAATGTACATGCAGGACAGTAGTCAGCTCCACTTGCACCATATGAGAAGTAGTTAATAAATTTTTTTGAACCAGTCAAGGGTATTTTATCTTTACCCCATCTTTCTATCTTATTTCTTCGACCACATGAGATACAATCGCCAGAGACATCCAAAAAATTAATTTCTTCTACTAAATCAATTAAAAAGTTAGAATAGCGCTCTTTTTTATCTTTTACCGCAGGATTAGTCAGAGGATTATTGGGAAAAACAGAAAATAGGTTTTTGGACCATGCTTTAGTTAAATAAATATGAGTTAGATCATCAATTACATTCTCCAAATCCTCTTTTTTCAGTTCTTCTGGTTTTTTACCAACCCATTGACTTAAAGCCCAGATACCTGCATCTACAAATGGATTTCCAGTGAATTCATACAATATTGCACCAGACAATTTACCACTCCCCTCCGTATTACTATTTAAATTTAATTAGAATTTTTTCATGGTATTATAACAAAAATTTTTGTTCTCATGATCTTTTTGTAGTTGTTTTTTAAATTTATGAAAATATAAATAATACATCATTTTAGTCTAATAATTATTATTGATTTTCAGTATTTAAACTTTTTCATGTTTCGGTTTACATTCACTACCAATAGGCTAACAGAATAAGATAACTATATTATAGTTCTTTGACATATCTTTTTGTGAAATCAGACTACATTAGGATTGAAATAATGGAAGGGAATGTAATGCGAGAATTCCCGGTCAATCAGACTATATTAGGATTTAATATTTTCATTTCAGATAGATATGTAAAAGTTTTAATCATATTTTTTTAATCATCTTTGTCAAAACTTAAAATCTATTATCCAACACATTAATCAAATATTTCCAATACCGTAAAAAAAAGCTTTTAATCTTTACACACTACTAAAAAAAATTGTGAAGAAAAATAGTTAAAAAATTCTCAAAATCCCTAAATTAGTAATTAATAAAAAGTTACCTTATTTGGTTCAGTAGTTCGCAGGAAAAATAAGGAGGGTTCTGACATTGATTGATCTTCTCATTATTTCGGCCAAAAGATTGAAACCAAAAATGAAGTAATGAGAACGGTTACTAAAGCACCGCTGGAAACAGGAGTTTCTGTATCAATCATTAAAGTTATCTCTCCAAATGAATTGAACAACATACTCATTTCATGTCCCATGTCAAAAAGGCGTAACCATATGATGATATAGAAACCACGATGTTTTAGTTCAACAATTAAATTATACAATTGATATTAAAGGGTGATTCTTTGAAGTATGAAAAGAAAGTTAAAGAATTCCTACAAAAACAAGACCAGATTGAACTGGCTTACCTTTTTGGATCCGTTGCCCAACAAAGAGCAGGTAAACTTAGTGATGTGGATCTGGCTATATTCCTGGATAAATCACTTGACAAAAAAGAAAGATTCAACTTAAAATTAGGATTTATATCTGATCTGGAGGATATTCTCAAAACTAACCGGTTAGATCTGGTTATAATGAATGATACACCCCATTCACTTAATTTTGAAATCATAAAGGATAACTACCCTCTTTTTATCCGAAATAAAAGTTTTAAGGTTGATTTTGAACATTGCGTTATGTCCCGATACCTGGACCGCCAGTATTACGATAAAAGATGGGCAGATAATTTAATTAAAAAAACTGCTAAAGGAACCAAATGAAAACAAAAGAAAAAATTGCCAGGAAAATAAAGAATATGCAGGGATTCGTGGATTTTTTAAGAAACCAACCTGCAGAAGAAGATGAATTATTAAACAATTATCTATTAAAATCTGCAATTGAGCGTAATCTTCAACTGGCCATTGAATCTGCTCTGGATATTGGAGAAGTTATCATATCCTCTGAAAACATGGAAAAACCAGAAAACTATCGTATTTCATTACAATATTCTGGCATCAGAACACCGTAGGAGAACCCTTTTATAAACCATCCTCAACCCGGATTCATTCTGAAAATTCAAGTCGATCAATCAGATTATCACCCTCAGAGTCCATAAAAACAACCACTCCCGGGTCAAAGTGTTCCGGATTGAAATCTTCCCCCACCCATTCCAATGTTTCCTCGTATTCTTCATGGTCAGGGTTTTTCAGGATTTTTAAAATCTCATCATATCCCCAGGCACCTCCACAGTCTTCAGGTGGACACGCCCTTTTTCCTTTAATGCACCGGGGATATTCAATATCCTTTTCTCTTTTAAGGATTTTTTCCAGTTTTACTCGGTGTTCCCATGAATCACCATAGTCATAGGTGTAATTAGCCACACAGTTTTCCATGTTAAACCATTCCGAGATTATTTCTTCCCCTTCATTATCCTCAATAGTAATTCTTTCCCCAAAGGCAGGATCATTCATGATAAAACCATGCAGGTGATAATTCTCCCATCCCATTGCATTTTGAATGGCCATGTGGAGATCTCCAAAGGAAAATGTTCCAGGGACCTGTATCCTGCGCCAGATAGGTGGCCTTATATCTTTAAGGGTAATCCTGAACTGGTAAACCTGTTCATAGTCCGTTTCCGAATTTACTCCTTTTAATTTCTTATTTTTTCCGGTAAAATTTCCATTAAATCCATAGCTGTCATCCTTGGGAAACAGGGTAGTTTGCATTGATTGATCTTTTTTTTCCTTAGAAGTTTTATCATTCATAAAAATAATTGGAACATCACCCAAGGATAATCCTTCTTCAGAAGGTGTATCACTACTAGAAAAAACAGAATCTTCAAGTTGCCCCATCAAAGCCTCCATCAGCTTATTTTTCATTATATCCGGGATTTCCCCTTTTTCAAGTGTCTCTTCCAGTGTTCCGTCTTCAATCATGGCCCGAAATGTTTCATCTTCCATCATCTTCATGGCAGGTTCATTCATGACTAAATCCATCATATATTCCATGGCATCATCGATAATATCCAGATCAGCTACTATTGTAAGTTCAATCTTAAGACTGGAAGCAATACCCTCCATCAGATTATAAATTTCATTCCTTCTAAGAAGTATTTCCTGGGGTAATGATCCTTTGCTTTTCATAACTTCCTTTAAGGACTCTGAAAATATGGAACCCCACTGGCTGGGTTCAGCCAGGGTGGTGTTCATCACCATACCATGTTCATGGTCTGCCCATGTGATGATGTATGGGAAATATGGTCTTTCTCTTGGGTCATCCTGCACTGGTTCGGGGAAAATAGAATAATCCACCTCCCAAACCCCCTGATGAGCCAGGTTAAACATTTCATCCAGGGCATCTTCCTCTACAAAACCAACCATAACTTCATTTTCTTCAGAGGGTTCCCTCCATTCATCTTGCCATCCCTGATCATCCCTGACTCGAACCATTATCTGATTAATCATGGGTGGTCTGAGGATGTCTGGATTCTTCTGAAATCGTTTAGAAACATGAATGGTCTGTTCAAGTGCCAGGGTCAGGAATTTTACCTCTTCACTGTTCAAAAACCAGGGCATATAATTTGGCAGGTAACTGCGGAATAATGGCCAGGAATTTTCCCCCCTGAACCTCAATCCCAGTTTCCTTAAAATCTGATAATCTTCATCTTCTACTGTATCCCTATCCTCAAATGATGCCATCAAACATTTCTGCGCATATAAACTCTCCAGATCTCCTGATGTAATTTCCCCAAATTGGATCTTAAAATACCCTTCTAAGCCTTCACTGCCCAGATATAAACTCATACCAAAAAACTCACCTGCACCACCCATTACACAACAATAACCTATTTCTTCGGTTTCAGAGTTCAAAACACCGAAGATGTCATCATCCCACATCCATTCCCATGGTTTGAGTTTTTTAAACTCCACTGCAACAGAATAGAGGTCTTCCCATTCCTGAATTGATGGTGATTTATCCTTCATTTTTTTCCACATTTTGTTTGTTTTTTGAAAATCTGAAAATACTTATTTCTTTTTTAATTGAAACACATAAGGAAAATCTCTCTTCTCCTTAGGGAGAATGAATTCCAGGGTTTTATAAACATCATCTTTGGTCACCCCACTGGCAATAATCTCACCTTCCAGTAGAGCAAACCATCCCTGTTTTACACCCATTCCACGCAGTTTCCTTCCATATCCCCTGGCATTAAGTTTTCCCGTTTCCTGATGGTAAACCTTCCAAAGTTCTGGTTTCTTATCAAGCAAGTTATCTATTTCTTCCCAGTAGTTCTCCTGGTTGCGCTTGCTTTTTAAATAAAACTTCAAAAGATCGGTATCACCTTTTTCTGATTCTTCAGGGAGAGGAAGAGATGTGATTATGCCATATTTGAATTTAGCTTCTTGATAAAAATCATTGAAACTCTTTCGTATATTTCCGCTGAACCTAACCTGATTCCAAATTAATATACCATCATAGATGATTTTGTTTTTAAAGGGTAAAAGCACTGCCTTAACCATTACAGGTAATTCATTACCCAGCATCTCTTCAAATGAAGAGTTAAGTGAGAGAACCCCATAGGCTTTGGGCTGATCATCCACATCCAGGAAAATTGTGTATTTTTTTAGATAACGGAAGACCAGAAATTCCCCCACAATGAAGTTTTTCCAGCTTTCAACTATTTCCAACTGGTTCGCCGTGAATTTAAAAGGATTTTCTATGATGAAAGAATCGATTAGCCCAGGATTTTCATATAATTCTTCCCTAATAGGTAGAACTAATTCATAGGGGAGACTAATGAATTCATCTGGAGAATTTACCTGCAAAGCAATATCTAGTTCTTTAACCGCAAACAACCATAAAGAATGATACAGTTTATAGAATAATTTCACGTCTTCTTGAGATAATTTCAGTTTAATCTGTAGTTGATCACTACTGCACCTATATTTTTCTTCCAATTTTATTCTTGAGAACTTCCAAAAGAAATTCCGTCTACCTTGAAAATGGATATACTTTGAAATTCATGGTATCATTATAATATAAATATTTTTAGTACTATAAATTCAAATTGTAATATAAATGGCTGAAACCAAAATCTCAAAGGGTTTCCAGACAGTTGTTCCTGCAGAAATAAGGAAGAATTTCAATGTTGGGTCTGGAGATATTATGGAATGGACCACCACGGTCTGGTAGGGCGATCAATCATGTCAGTTCTTTCAGGTCTGGAGATATTATGGAATGGACCACCACGAGGATGGGGTGAAAATTAAGTTTCGCAAGAAAGTATCTTTATGGATATTGCAGGGATTGTAGAAACTGAAGATGAAACTGATGCTGCCAGCTTAAAAAACTGGTTCAGAGGGGAGAAAGAGCTGGGAAAATGGTTTATGATTCTATAATGGATAACTGCACTGTTTTTACTCCAGAAAAACAATTGTATGATGAAGCTATGCAAACTTACCTGAAGTATGATGGAACACTTTCTTTGACAGATACAGTTAGCTTAGAATTAATGAAAATATTCAATATCCATGAATCTTTTGATTCTGATTTAAGGGAATCACACGAATACACTAAAGGTGGCTTAAATGTTTTCAGGCAGTGAAAAAAACCTCCAAATAATGGGCACTCAGATTAACTACTATTTTATCTGTAAAACCAAACTCTGGCTTTTTTCCCATCATATAAAGATGGAACAGGAATCAGATTTGGTTTCCATGGGAAAACAATTACACAAAGGGACTTATCAAAGAGAAAAAAAGGATTACACCATTGACAACCTCATCAGTATCGATTTTATCAAGAAAGGGGACATTTTAGAGGTTCATGAAGTTAAAAAGAGTAAGAAGATGGAGAAAGCCCATGAATACCAGCTTCTATATTATTTGTATTATTTGAATGTGGTTAAAGGTGTTCAGAAACTGGTGGGAGTGATTAACTATCCTAAGATGAGGCGTAAGATGGCATTGGAGTGGGATGGGTCTCGTGAAGATGAAATACGGGAATTGACCGAGGAAATCACCTCATTAATTGATGGTGATCTGCCTAAACCTGTTAAAACACCTGCTTGCAGGAAATGTGCTTATTATGAGTTGTGCTGGGTGTGATAAGATGGCCAAAAGAAACTATTACATAATGTCCGATGGACTACTGAAAAGAAAAGAAAATACCGTTTATTTTGTGAATAAAGAGGGTAAAAACCCCCTGCCCATCAATAAAATCTATTCGATCTATGCATATGGATCTTTAACCTTTTCCTCCCAGGTGGTGCATCTCCTGGCCAAGGAAGGAATACCCATCCACTTTTTTAACTACTATGGTTTCTATGATGGTAGCTTTTATCCTAGGGAGACTCTTCTTTCAGGGGATCTGGTAATCAAACAGGCAGAACATTACCTGGACCATGAACTACGAATGAAAATCGCCAAAAAGTTCGTGGAAGGGGCTGCGGGAAATATGGAGAAGGTTCTAGCCTACTACAATATAGATAACAAAATCAGGGATATCCTGGGAGACCTAGAAGGTTGTGGAAAGATCACCGAAACCATGAATGTGGAGGGGAGGATGCGCTCGGCATACTACACTCACCTTGATGAAATCCTGCCAGATGGGTTTAAAATGGAGGGTAGAAGTCGAAGACCGCCTGAAAACATGGTTAACGCTCTTATAAGTTTTGGGAATTCTATGCTTTATTCCACAGTACTGAGTGAAATCTATCATACCCAACTTAACCCCACCATTTCTTACCTACACGAGCCTTTTGAACGCAGATACTCCCTGGCACTGGATTTGAGTGAGATTTTCAAACCCATACTGGTGGACCGGTTAATTTTCTACCTGGTTAACAAGCGAATGCTTAAAGAAGAGGATTTTGAGAAGGATGTTAATTACTGTCTTCTTAATGATCAGGGTAGGCGAACCTTCCTTAAAGAATATGATGAACGCCTTAAAAAAACCATAAAACACAGGGAACTTAACCGTAAAGTTTCTTACCGGCGACTGATACGTTTGGAGGCCTATAAACTCATAAAACACTTGCTGGGTTCTAAGGAGTATAAACCCTTTGTGATGTGGTGGTGAAGTTTCATGTATGTTATCATTGTCTATGATATAAAGGTGGAACGGGTGAACAAAGTCAAAGGATTCCTCCGTACTCAGCTCAACTGGATACAGAACTCTGTTTTTGAAGGAGAAGTAACTCCCAGTGAACTGGTCGAGATAAAAAATGGTTTGAAAGAGATTATGAATAAAAAAGAGGATTCCGTGATAATATACTCCCTCAGAACAGAGAAAGCGTTGAAAAGACAAGTTATGGGTGTTGAAAAAGCCCCCATAGATGGGATACTCTAACTATTCTCCCCTATGAATTCCTTAAATATCAATTTATTCCTTTTTTTGCATATAACTGAACATTGATCAGTCGTCTGAAAACCCTTATTGAACTATATTCCTAAAGTAACTATGATTTATTTTAATCCATAATCAAAACCAAATCTCCTTTAACATCTTTTTTCTACATACAACTCACCTATAATAATTCAATACTTATTAACACGCACTAAATTCTGTAATTTAATCATAGAAAACAAATAAAAACCTCGCTGATCCATATAAAAGAATTGGCAAATTCCTAAACAACAAATTTATGTATGAAATTAAAGAAATAATAGGAAGTATTAGGCCAAATAAGGGAAATTTCGGCCCTACTAAAATCAGACCATTTTGGGATTGAAATGGTTTCAAGACTGGTTTTAACTGTTCCCATCACCCATACTAAAATCAGACCATTTTGGGATTGAAATTTTTCTTCATTGCTAAATCCTTTTGGTTTTAATGTCCAAACTAAAATCAGACCATTTTGGGATTGAAATTCAGATTTAGGGGGGGGAATTTAGACCCTTGTAAGGACTAAAATCAGACCATTTTGGGATTGAAATAAGGTGCAAGTGCAAGGAAAATTCGTGGAGAAGTGAACTAAAATCAGACCATTTTGGGATTGAAATCAAATACACGTTTAACTAAAGAATCAAGGGAGGCTGTACTAAAATCAGACCATTTTGGGATTGAAATGTATATAGAATATCTGTATTTACTCTTAATGGAAATGACTAAAATCAGACCATTTTGGGATTGAAATCTCTCTGAATAAAAACTCATCCTTTTTAGTCATTGGTACTAAAATCAGACCATTTTGGGATTGAAATACTACTAGGCTGTTTGCAGCAATGGCTGCAACAATTACTAAAATCAGACCATTTTGGGATTGAAATTACTATAATCTCTTGGCTCTGCAAATGACTCTAACACTAAAATCAGACCATTTTGGGATTGAAATGCACCGTCGTCTGATGCTAAATAGATTTGTATCCATACTAAAATCAGACCATTTTGGGATTGAAATGATGCAACAGCAACCGAAATAGCCTCTACTCGATTTACTAAAATCAGACCATTTTGGGATTGAAATTAATACTTGTTTGCATTGTCAAGTCAAAGGAGCACCACTAAAATCAGACCATTTTGGGATTGAAATTTTCCTATCTTCTAATGGTGTGGCAGGTAAGGGAGTACTAAAATCAGACCATTTTGGGATTGAAATGTAGGCATAATCTTAGAAATAATATCTGCAATCTCACTAAAATCAGACCATTTTGGGATTGAAATTCCATTAATTTCATCATATATTACTGTGTAAGATTCACTAAAATCAGACCATTTTGGGATTGAAATAAATGATAGATCATGCCTTTTACTAGTTCGGATTCTACTAAAATCAGACCATTTTGGGATTGAAATTTCCTTGTTTATTTCCTTGTCTATGTATTTATCATTACTAAAATCAGACCATTTTGGGATTGAAATTCATAATTTATCATCCCTCTCAGATGCGTCAGGGTACACTAAAATCAGACCATTTTGGGATTGAAATAAACTTATCCTCATCTAAAACAGAATCAGTAACATCACTAAAATCAGACCATTTTGGGATTGAAATTTAAACTGACAAACATAACAGAATCCCCGATCTAGACTAAAATCAGACCATTTTGGGATTGAAATATACATCGGCAACATCACAGGAAAACCCATGCCTCACTAAAATCAGACCATTTTGGGATTGAAATACAGATTTATATAGTAGTAGAAACTTAGTATAGAGACTAAAATCAGACCATTTTGGGATTGAAATTGAAATCCTGCCTAACATCATTAACGAGTATGCTTATACTAAAATCAGACCATTTTGGGATTGAAATTCTATCTGCTTTTGCACTAATGTTTTTTTTAAAATGTACTAAAATCAGACCATTTTGGGATTGAAATCATAGTTGAGTTCACAATACTGTATCCATTCATTTACACTAAAATCAGACCATTTTGGGATTGAAATCCATACACTCCAGGGTAACCTGATTTGCCTTTAAATACTAAAATCAGACCATTTTGGGATTGAAATCTCAAAGAAGAAGAGATGAAAGAAAGAGGAGTTCTTACTAAAATCAGACCATTTTGGGATTGAAATATAGCTGTGACTCCCGCATTTGTGATTGTAACATCAACTAAAATCAGACCATTTTGGGATTGAAATTATTATTCCACCTCTGATTCTAGATCCCTTAGTCGGACTAAAATCAGACCATTTTGGGATTGAAATGTGTCAGAAGTTAACATTATGAATGCTAGGGTAATTACTAAAATCAGACCATTTTGGGATTGAAATGAATAAGTTCTTAAACAAAGTCAAAGAGCATATGAGACTAAAATCAGACCATTTTGGGATTGAAATTCCTCATCTGCAAAACGTATGTCACTAAAATCCACTAAAATCAGACCATTTTGGGATTGAAATACCTGCACAGGATCACTACCTTCAGGAACAGTGATAACTAAAATCAGACCATTTTGGGATTGAAATCTTATATGGATAAAAACAGGTGGATGGTTTTTGTATTACTAAAATCAGACCATTTTGGGATTGAAATACTACCTGATAATGCCAAAATAACCGTTAAAAGTAAACTAAAATCAGACCATTTTGGGATTGAAATAAATTAAAAGTGGGAATAGTAGGGGATGTGATGAGGAACTAAAATCAGACCATTTTGGGATTGAAATTACCATCCCTCCTGTTAGTTATCAAACCAGATAACAACTAAAATCAGACCATTTTGGGATTGAAATGAAGTGATATAAACTGTATCATCACTCCCATGGAGCACTAAAATCAGACCATTTTGGGATTGAAATAGGTATATTAAAGTTAGTGATGCTAAACGAGAGTTCACTAAAATCAGACCATTTTGGGATTGAAATGCGATTACTTTTGTAGCTAATCAATTATCAGGGTTACTAAAATCAGACCATTTTGGGATTGAAATGAACAATGAACAGGTTAGGGGTTCAATTAATGGATTACTAAAATCAGACCATTTTGGGATTGAAATTTTATCTGTGGAATCTGTCTACTGCCGTTGTTCATTACTAAAATCAGACCATTTTGGGATTGAAATGAAGTTGACATGTTTATAACTTTTTTTGAGCTTCTACTAAAATCAGACCATTTTGGGATTGAAATGATGAATATCCACAGTATCATCTTTTCCTAGATACAACTAAAATCAGACCATTTTGGGATTGAAATGATGGTGTTATTATAATTATACAAACCAGATGGGCTACTAAAATCAGACCATTTTGGGATTGAAATTACAATATTAACATGATGGCATACGGTTCTGAAGCAGACTAAAATCAGACCATTTTGGGATTGAAATCAGGTTAAACTTGATTATAATCTTAAAGGCACATTTGACTAAAATCAGACCATTTTGGGATTGAAATTTTTGTT